>Ga0163152_10000764_pt1 | contig 53259 bp, 46 predicted proteins | sample OliLakLV19MP8IB2_FD_148635 | JGI IMG/M metagenome (GOLD analysis project Ga0163152, IMG submission 148635) | Freshwater microbial mat bacterial communities from Lake Vanda, McMurdo Dry Valleys, Antarctica - Oligotrophic Lake LV.19.MP8.IB-2 | ecosystem: Environmental > Aquatic > Freshwater >... | reverse complement strand
AAAACTTAACAAGTTTTATGTAGGCAGTACAATTTCGTTTCCCGAAAGATTAATCGAACATAATACGAGGGTATATGGTATCTCTAAATTCACTGCGGCAAGTAATGACTGGGAGGAATTTCTGATAATCGATTGTAAATCTATCGAGCAGGCCAAAAAAATCGAATCACATATTAAGAAAATGAAGAGCAGTAAGTATATCCACAATCTTAAAATTTACCCTGAGATAATCTCTAAAAACTAAAAGGAGAAAAATAACTGGTGTTCCTAAAAGTGAATACTGTGTTTAATATAATGCAATAATCCCCAATTGACTTTCTCTTAGCTTGACGCTTATTGATTACTATCGGGGGTGTTTTGAATTAATACCGCTTCGATCTACTTCTTGAATCGCCACTGCGTGAACTGCCGCCTCTATCAGAGGAAGAAGACGATTTTGATTTAGATCCGTAAAAACGTTCTTTTTTCTTTTCAGAATATTTGTCTTTGTGCGGTTCTGTCATCTCCAACCGAACCTTACGGCCGCGTAACTCAACGCCTTCAAAGCCTTTCATTACCTGATCGGTAAATTCTTTTTCGATTTCAAAGAACGAATACGCACCTTTCAAATCAATTTTACCAATGGCTGTACCTTTCACTTCGCCAAAATCACAAATCAATTCCAACAAATTTCCTTTCTCAAGACCATCCATCTTGCCCACATTAATGAAAATCCGATCTCCGGTTGTGGATGCATAACGTTCGCCACCATCTTCAGCTGGAGCAAATTCTCTTGTTCGTTCATTCTTGTTCAAATCGCGTGCATCACGATAGTATTCAAGAAAACGGTTGAACTCAATTGACGCAAATCTTTTGATTATGTCTTCCTTGCTTAAATCCTTCAGTTCGTGATACACCTCCGGTAAAAATGAATCAATTTCATCTTCATTAACCTCCACTTGCTTTACCTTATGCACCAAGGCCATAAGTTTATTCTGGCAAACTTCATCACCAGTAGGTACAGGCATGCGGGTGAACTTCCGTTTAATGTTACGCTCTACTTGTTGTATTCTTCCAATTTCTCGCTTTGAAATAATAGCTAACGAAATACCTTTCTTACCAGCACGAGCGGTGCGACCACTTCGGTGGGTATAGTATTCCATTTCATCGGGCATGTTCATGTGAATAACATGAGTAAGATTACTGACATCAATACCACGGGCGGCTACATCGGTAGCAACCAATAATTGCAGCGACTTATTTTTAAAACTCCGCATTACGCGATCGCGCTGCTGCTGAGTAAGGTCGCCATGCAAAGGATCGGCACTATAACCATCCTTAATTAAATGTTCAGCAATTTTCTGTGTATCAATCTTGGTGCGACAAAAGATTACTCCATAAATATCCGGTATATAATCAACCACACGCTTCAAAGCCGAATATTTATCACGTTCATCAACAACAATATATTGATGATCGATATTTTCATTTCCCTGATTACGCTCACCCATCGTAATCTCTTCAGGGTTGCGCATGTAGTTCTTTGAAATCTCACGTACTTCCTTTGGCATGGTAGCCGAGAACAACCACACATTTTTTTCCTTTGGGGTAGTTGAAAGTATCTCATCGATATCTTCCTTGAAACCCATATTCAGCATTTCATCGGCTTCATCAAGTACAACAAATTGGATCGAAGTAAGATTTACCACCTTTCGAGAAAGCAAGTCCATCAAGCGACCGGGAGTGGCTACAATAATCTGCGCACCGCGTCTTATTTTACTTATTTGTTCACTTATGCTGGCTCCACCATACACTGTTACAATATTTAGCTTCTTGAAAGACGAAGCGAATCGATCCAAATCGCTTGTGATCTGAACACTTAATTCACGCGTTGGGGCGATGATGAGCGCTTGAGTTGAGCGATTCGATTCGTCAACCAATTGCAACAAGGGTAATCCAAAGGCAGCTGTTTTTCCAGTTCCGGTCTGAGCCAGACCGACCAAATCAACATTTCCCTTCAATAACAGCGGAATAGCTTTTTCCTGTATAGGAGTGGGTTTTTCAAAGCCCAGTTGGCGGATTGCTTCCACCAGTTGCCCGGAGAGTCCCAGGCCGTCAAATGATTCCATTAAATTTTTTATATAATAAGCCGCAAAGGTAGGCTAATTAATTGAAAGTGATATTATTGCGCGTTGTCGGGTTTCATGAATCGTTCGAGTGGTAATTCATAATTCAACGTTAATATTCTTTGGCTGAAACTTGAAATCACATAGCAATTGCTAAATTAGTCGCATGAAATTTCTTAAAAAACTTGGCTTCTTCACTGCATTTATAATTCCAGCCCTGGTGGTGGTTGGCTTTTACGTGGGTGATTGGTGGAATTTTATGTCTGTCTTCTTTTCGTTTGTTGTTATCACAACCATCGATCACTTAGCCGGAACAGATACAACTAACGTTGAACCAACCAAAGCTAAGCTTGTTGCCGAAGAATTTTTCTATCGGTTTGTTACTTACATCTGGACTTTCTTTCAACTCGCCTTTTTGTTTTGGGCATTCTATGCAATCAGCACCGGTAAAGTAAACACGCCAGCCGAATGGATCGGTTTTGTTTTGGGAACCAGCCTTGTAACCGGTGGTATTGGCATTACAGTAGCCCATGAATTAGGTCATAAAAAATCTTCACTCGAACGGTTTTACAGTAAGTTGCTATTGATGACGGTTTGCTACATGCATTTCTATATCGAGCATAACCGCGGGCATCATGTTCATGTGGCAACTCCAGCTGACCCTGCAACAGCAAGAAAAAATCAAAACTTTTATTCGTTTTGGATTCAATCCGTTTTAGGAAGTTATGTTCATGCCTGGAAATTAGAAAACGAAAAACTATCCCGAAAAGGAAAGCATTGGTTAAGTCTGGACAATGAAATGATTTGGTTTACCATTCTTCCAATTCTGTTTTGTGGCTCTGTTACACTTGTGTTTAGCATTTTGATGGGTAGAATAACTTGGGAAATTCCGATCTTCTTTTTCGCGCAAAGTTTTATGGCGTTTACACTACTTGAATTAGTAAACTATGTTGAGCACTACGGTATCATGCGCAAACAAATAGATAATACCTACGAGCGCGTAAATCCTTTGCACTCGTGGAATGCCAGCCACCTAATCAGTAATTTTTTTCTATTTCAATTGCAACGCCACTCCGATCATCATGCAAATGCCATCAAACGCTATCAAGTGCTTAATCATTATGAGCTCAGTCCGCAACTTCCATTTGGTTATCCGACTATGATTTTGATGGCCCTTGTTCCACCGCTATGGTTTAGCACCATGAACCACCGGTTGGAGATTTGGCAGAAAACTGTCTATCAACCAGCAGAGGCTTAAGATTCAATGCGGATTTCCGAAAAGTTTGATTTTAAACAATTCACGGTATATCACGATCAAGCCACCATGAAGGTGGGAACCGATGCTGTACTGCTAGGCGCGTGGGCCGAACTGAATCAGGCAAAACGAATTTTAGACATTGGTACAGGTTCAGGTGTAATTGCCCTCATGATGGCGCAACGCTCGTCAACAGAAACAACAATTGAAGCAATCGAAATTACAACTGGTGATTGTAAACAAGCCATTGAAAATGTTGCTCGCTCTCCATGGCCATCTAAAATTCAAATTCATCAAATTTCACTTCAACAATTTCAAGCAGAACAGTTTGATCTGATCCTAAGCAACCCACCTTACTTCAACAATAGTTACAAACCACCAATCTCTGAACGAACAAACGCAAGGCACACCGAAACGCTTTCCCATTTGGAATTACTAGATCATAGCAAGCGACTATTAAAACCCAATGGGAGTTTGAATGTGATCCTACCCATAACGGAAGGAAATCAGTTAAAAACGTTAGCTGAGGATAAAGGTTGGTACAATACCCGAAAATGCGTTTTCCGGTCGCGTGCCAGCAAGCCCGGTGAAAGATTACTGCTGGAATTTGAACTCAACAAAAAAGAACTGCACATTGAAGAGTTATGTCTCTACGAAAAAGAACTTGCATGGTCTTCCAGTTATAAAACTTTAACAAAAGACTTTTATTTATAGCTAATACATCACGATTAATTATTCGCGCAGGTGCGCATTGCAAGTTCCATCCATCAAATATTCATTTGATAACCTAGGCGGACTAGTAAATTTGCGCCCTAACTTATTTTATTGAACGTGTACTGTAGATTTTTCGTGGCAGCCATATTTCTTATTCCTTTTGGCGCAGTAAGTCAATCATCCATTACAATAAAAAGAGCCCTTGAGCCGATTCGATTGGATGCTGTGATAGATGAGTCGGATTGGCTGGCAGCCGATGTAGCCACAAACTTTCGTCAGTTTTTCCCATACGATTCGTCAAATGCCAATGCCCAAACGGAGGTGCGACTTACCTACGATGATCAGTTTATCTATATGGCGGCCAAAATGTACAACTTAGGCCCGCGCAGCTATGTTACGCCATCGTTGCGAAGGGATTATCGTGGCGAAGCCAACGATGGAATATCTCTTGTGCTTGATACGTTTAAGGACCGAACAAATGCATTCATCTTCGGGGTAAATCCATTTGGCGTGCAGCGCGAAGGATTGGTTGCAAATGGAGGTAGCGCAAATTCAGGTGATTTCAGTCTCAGTTGGGATAACAAATGGTACTCGCAGGCAAAAATCTATGAAGATTTCTGGATTGTGGAAATGGCCATTCCATTTAAGACGATCCGATTTAAGGAAGGCTTGTCAAGCTGGAATATAAATTTTTACCGCATCGACAGTCAATATGCAGAACGGTCAACCTGGTCACCCATTCCTAGAAACTTTGATATTATAAACCTTGCTTTCAATAAAGAATTAATTTGGGACGAGCCTTTGCTGAAACCTGGTGGTAATATTTCGGTGATTCCTTACCTGGCCGCTAATACTGCTAAAAATTTCGATAAAGGCTCGCCAACCGAAAACAAATTTCAAGTAGGTGGCGATGCGAAGATTGGTGTGGGGCCTGCACTGAATTTGGATTTAACTATCAATCCTGATTTTTCGCAGGTTGAAGTAGATGAACAAGTGACCAACCTTGATCGTTTTGAAATTTTTTTCCCGGAAAGGCGACAGTTTTTTCTAGAGAATGCCGATCTGTTTGCAAACTTCGGATTAGAAGGCACGCGTCCTTTTTTCTCAAGGCGAATTGGTGTTGCGCGCGATTCGTCTACCGGACAGAATATACAGAACCCCATTTATGGGGGCGCGCGCCTTAGCGGAAAAATTAACAACAACACGCGCATCGGCATCTTAAATATGCAGGCAGGCGAAGATGAAAAAATAAATCTTCCTTCAATAAACTATACCGTAGCGTCAGTTCAACAAAAAATATTTGCCCGATCAAACATTGGTTTGATTTTAATAAATAAACAGGCCTTTCAAGATTCACTTGGTGGTGATTTCACAATACAACCAAACAACTATTCGCGCGTGGCGGGTGTAGATGTGAACTTAGCTACTAAAGACAACCGTTGGGCTGGCAAAGCTTTCTATCATCACTCATTCAACGCTCAAAAGTCCGATTCTGCATTCGCCATGGGCGGGCAATTGGTTTACTCCACCCTTCGCTGGAATGTGAGCGCCTTGCTGCGAAACGTAGGCGCAAATTACGAACCCGAAGTTGGCTTTGTGCGAAGACGAGACATCCGGCAACTGGCGCACACCACATGGTATAATATTTATCCGGCAAGCGGAATTATTCAAAGTCATGGCCCAGGATTCGATTTTGATATGGTGGGAAATACTAAATATGGATTCTTAGATTGGGATTACAATTTGATTTATCGGATACGGTTTCGAAGCACTGCATTCTTTAACATGCGCCTGCGAAGAGAATACACATATCTTTTCAATCCATTCGATCCAAGTGGATCAAATGGCCTGGAACTTCCATCTAACTCAGATTATAATAACTTTCTTTTAATAGCAAATTTCACCTCCAATGCGAGAAGACGACTTTCATTTGATCTAAGTACAAGAAGTGGCGGATACTTTAACGGAACTAGAATTAATGTGTCAGGTTCCATTGGCTATCGATATCAACCTTTTGGATTTGCACAGCTCAACTTTACTTTCAACCGCATTCGACTTCCGGAACCGTATAATAACTCGAACCTCTTTTTAATTGGGCCGCGTTTTGACTTCACATTTACACGAAGTCTTTTCTGGACCACATTTGTTCAGTTGAATAGCCAAATCAATAATCTCAACGTCAATTCCAGACTGCAATGGCGATTCAAACCAGTGTCGGACTTGTTTTTGGTTTACACCGACAACTATTTTGCAGAATCATTCGAAAATGGAGAGGTGCTCTTTATCGGTCGGCCAAAGAATCGCGCGATCGTTCTCAAGTTTACCTACTGGTTGAATATTTGAAGGCAAAACACCGGGCAAACGCAACCAACTTATTCCATGGCGTAGCGGAGCAATCTAATTTTTCTGAAAAAATTATAATACTGAATATCAGACAGTTGAAAAGTAAAAAATGCATGTTTAAACATATATTTTTAGTTTGGTGTTATATTTGGGCATCGAACTGAAACAAAAATCTAAAACACATGAAAAAACTTAATGTATTAGCGGCAATGCTTTTTATTGCTGGAGCTGCAACTGCTCAAACAACCTGGAATGCTGACAGGAACCATTCTTCCATTGGCTTTAACGTTACGCACATGTTAATCTCCGAAGTGTCAGGAAATTTTAAAGATTTCGAAGCCACTGTTATCAGCAAGTCAGAAGATTTTAATGGTTCAGAAGTTGAATTCACAGCTAAGACTGCATCGATCAATACTGAAAACGAAAAACGTGATGGTCACTTGAAGTCTCCTGATTTTTTCGAAGCAGAGAAATATCCTGAAGTTAAATTCAAAGGTACTTTAGTTAAAGAAGGTGGTAAATATGTTCTTAAAGGCAAGTTTACAATGAAAGATGTTACTAAGGATGTAGCTTTTGATGTAACTTATGGTGGCCAGGTTGACACTGGTCGTGGAATTAAAGCTGGGTTTAAACTAACAGGAAAGGTAAACCGTCAGGATTATAATTTGAAGTGGGCTAACAAACTACAAGATGGCTCAGCTGTTGTAAGTGATGAGGTTGAAATTGTTGCCAAGATTGAATTAGACAAAAAAGCATAAGCAGTAACTTTATAAGGGGGCTTGCCCCCTTTTTTTATGACCATTGAAGAAGAAATAAAGCAATCGAAGTTTAGAAACGTACAACAAAAAGCGATTCTTAATATTCTTTTTACTTCCAACTGGATTCAAAACAAACAGAAAGAATTTTTTGAACCCTTTGGAATTACTGGTCAACAATACAATATCCTGAGAATACTAAGAGGCCAGCACCCAAACCTAATCTCAGGCGCTGAGATTAAAAGTAGAATGCTGGATAAAAATTCTGATGTATCACGTTTGCTTGATCGACTTATAGGGAAAAACCTCGTTTCAAAAAGTCAATGCCCAAACGATAAACGTGCCTCCGATATTCTGATCACAGACTCAGGCTTGAGTCTTTTAGAAAAACTAGATTCTTCCATCAACAATCTTGATACAAAACTCAATTCACTTTCTGAAGAAGAAGCAAATCAGCTTAGCACGCTATTAGACAAAAGTCGCGACTAGATTTTGGCCATTTCTTCTTTTACAAAATCCATAAGCTCTTTAATATACGCCCGACTAAAATCGAATTTAATATTAGCTGCTTTATAAATTTCGGGTATAGTAGTGAGGTTACCTAATTTTAATGCATTCATATAGCCTTGCAGCCCTTCTTTATTATTGCGTTTATAGTTGCGCCATAAAGCAATAGCACCCAACTGAGCCATTCCATACTCGATATAATAAAAAGGAACTTCGTATAAGTGAAGTTGCTTCTGCCACATATAATCTCGGTTCTCTTCTAATCCACTCCAATCTGTTTCAGTATCTGCAAATCTTGCAAACACTTTATTCCATAGTTTTACCCTTTCTTCATACGAGTGTTCAGGTTTTTCATATAGTCCATGTTGAAACTGATCAATGGTAGCAACCCAAGGCAAGGTTTCGATAATATCCTCCAACTGTTCAAGCTTCGCCCGTTTTAAATCAGCTTCATTGGGAAAGAAGATATCCCAGGTATCCATTGAAATCAATTCCATCGACATAGAAGCAAGCTCGGCTACTTCCATGGGTGGCGATTTAAAATCGGCTAACGAAAGATCTTTCGTTAAAAAATTATGAACCGCATGCCCACCTTCGTGCATAATGGTTGTCATGTCGCGCATCGTAGAAGTGGCATTCATAAAAATAAATGGCACACCAATTTCGCTTAGCGGGTAATTATAACCACCGGGTGCTTTTCCTTTCCGTGATTCCAAATCAAGGTGTCCCATTTCTTTCATAATTGAAAGGCATTGACCTAAAAATGGATCTAATCTGCGAAAGCTTTCAATTGATTTCTCAGTAAGATCATTTCCATTTTCAAAAGCCTTTAACGGTTCGCGACCTAACGGGTCAACCGCTTTGTCCCACGGCCTAAGGCTCGATACTTTTAATTGTTGCTTCCTCTCTTTGCTTAACCCATTCAAAATAGGAACAACCTCGCCCGCTATCGCATCGTGAAAATCAAAACAATCTTGTGGTGTGTAGTCGAATCTTCCGTATGACTTGAACATATAATCGCGGAAATTCTTTTGATCTGCATTTAAAGCAGCTTGATGTCTTAAAGAAATTAATTTTGAAAACAACGCATCCAGAACTTCTTTATCCTTTAATCGTCTTTCGGAAATTTTATGATATACTTCCTCACGCTTGGCGCGATCTGTTGATTGTAAAATAACACCAGCTTGCTGAAGTGTAAGTTCTTTCCCATCAATCTCGACAGACATAGCCCCATTCAGTTTCGCATACTTCTGAGTTTCAGTATTTATTTCTGTAAACACGGCTATGTTCTTTTCCCGAAACAGCTCAATATCTTTTTTGAGATTTCGAATTAGAATTTTAAAACCCGGCTGTGATTCAAGCTTTTTCAGAAATGGGCTTGCGGCCAATTTTTTATTGAGCAAATCATTGTAAGGCGCAATTTGTGGTTGAATATTTTCAATAAAATCCTGATAGCTTTTGCTATTGGCTTCATTGTCGGTATGGCATGTCATCCGAATATATCGCCAGCCCAGGTCTTCACTAATTATGGATTCTAGTTCACTCCTATCACTAAGCCAATGCCTTAAAGCTTCATTTGTTTCTGTAGGTCGGGCTTCAAGATTATCATAATAAGGCTTTAGATTTTCCCATGTAGTAATTTTAAATTCCTCAGGTAAAAATGAGCGCTTAGGTCGTTTTGGTATTTCAATAGCTTCAGTCATAGTAGATAATGTTTCAAGTGGCAAATTAACAATTAGTCATAAAACCATAGTCAAATCTTTTTCTTAACTTCCATCGGAAAACCAAAAACCATGAGATATTTATTATTTGCCACCATTCTATTGGCCGCATGCACTGCAAAAGAAACAAAAACTATTGGCAGCATTGAACGACTTGATTCAGAACTTGACGATTTAATTTCAACATCAGCAGTTATTGAAATTATTGGCGAAGGTTATGAGTGGAGCGAAGGCCCGGTGTGGGTCGCTAAAGAAAACATGCTTCTTTTTTCGGATGTACCTAAAAACATCATTTATAAATGGACGGAAGCAAAAGGTGTTGAGCCTTATCTAACTCCATCGGGCTTTACCGGAACAGAAACTACTTCGCGCGAACCGGGTTCTAACGGATTAATCATTCACAACGACTCGTTAATTTTATGTCAGCATGGGGATCGCAGAGTTGCAAAAATGAATTCATCACTCAATGATCCTAAACCTCAATTCATTACTGTGGCAGCAACGTACAATGGCAAAAGGTTTAGCAGTCCTAACGATGCTGCTTTCAGAAATAACGGTGATTTATTCTTTACCGATCCGCCTTATGGACTTGGAAAACAAAATGACGATCCTGAGAAAGAGCTACCCTACAACGGAGTTTACCGGGTATCGCAATCAGGTGTGGTTTCCATATTAATTGATTCAGTAACCCGACCAAATGGGATTATTTTTTTACCAGGCGGTAAAAAATTCATTGTCGCCAATTCTGATCCTGAAAAAGCAATTTGGTATGAGTTTGCACTGAATGAAAAAGATTCTGTGCAACAAGGCAGAATTTTCTATAACGCCACTTCTTATGCTGCAACCGAGGGTGGGCTGCCCGATGGTCTTAAAGCCGATAGCCAAGGAAACATTTTTGCCAGTGGGCCGGGTGGTATCTGGATTTTTAATGAGAGCGGAAACGTACTCGGGAAAATCAAATTACCAGCACCGGCAGCTAACTGTGCCTTATCACCCGATGAGAAAACTTTATACATAACAGCGGATATGTATTTGTTACGAGTAAAAATGAGAGACTAACATGGAGTTACTCATTACAATTCTCGGATGGGTTGGTTCTTTTGAGGTAATTGCAGCCTATGCACTTAACAGCTATCAAAAAGTAAAATCTGATTCCATTGCCTTTCAACTGCTAAATTTAACGGGAGCTATATTTCTAATCATTAATAGTATTTATAAAGAAGCATATCCTTTTACGTTTATTAATGCCGTGTGGTCTGTTATTGCCATTGTTGCTCTAGTGGGCATTGTTCGAAAAAGATCCTTTAAAACAGTTGACTGATTATGAAGCAATGGTTCGGATTATCCCTCACTTTACTATTACTTTTTCAATGCACTCCCAAACAAACTTTTGAGACAGAGTTAGATCAAATTTTCTCAGCGGCCTTCGCTAGTAAAGCACCGGGTAGCGCAGTTCTCATTATGAAAGACGAGAAAATAATTTTTTCCAAAGGCTATGGGTTAGTCGATCTCACAACGAAAGAAAAAATCACACCTCAAACTTTATTCAATACAGGCTCCATTTCAAAAACATTTGTATCGAATGTAATTCTGGATCTGGCTAGAGAAGGAAAATTATCACTCACCGATTCATTAGCCAAATACTTTACAGATTTCAAAAATCCTCAGATCGCCAATAAAGTTCGAATTTATCATTTGCTCACGCATACCTCAGGACTGCCTGATAACCGAAGAGTATTTCTTGATAGCCTTTTTCTTTTAACCGCGAAGGATGAAGAAAACTTTTCACCCATCAAGTTAAATGACTCTTTGTTGTTTGAACCAGGTTCGCACTATGAGTATTCTAATCCCGCCTTTAACGGTCTCGCGCTTATCATTGAAAAGGTGACGGGTAGAAAATGGCAGGAAGAGGTTAAAGAAAGAATCTTTAAACCTTCGGGTATGAAGAAAAGCGTAATTACAGATGGGCCATTTCCTTATACAGGTGTATCGCACGCTTATCTTAAGACTGCAGACGGTTACATTGAAAAAGATTATGGCGAAGAACCAACATTTGCTGCTGCTGGAAATGGTGGTGTTTGGAGTTCGGTCGAGGAATTAGCACTCTATGAATTAGCCATCCGAAAGACTTCCTTCTTAACCAAAGAAATTATTGATGATTCTAGAACCATAAAAGAATTTCCAAATTGGAAAGGTACAACTCCAGCCTTCATTAGCTATAGTTGGTTCATTGAACAAACTCCTGAAAATTATAAAATGATTTATCATACCGGCACGCAAGGTGGATTTTATGGCGACTTTATAAGCCTCCCCGAAAAGGAAATTACTTATATCATGCTTTGTAATATTCCAACTCCGCAAGAAGAAAAAAGAGCGCTTGTTCTCGACCTGCTGCGCAAATACAATTGGTTAGATTAATATTATTGAAATTATTTATGAAAAGATTATTCCTACTCGCCTTCCTATTTACGATTGCAATCTCTGCTCAATCACAAAACCTTGCTCAACAAGTAAAAGAGTTCGATGCTTATATAGAAGCTTCGCGCAAGCTTTATGAAGTTCCGGGGCTTGCTGTTACGGTAGTGAAAGATGGAAAGGTAATTCTTAGCAAAGGATATGGCGTTCGTCAACTAGGAACAAATCAGGCTGTCGATTCGAAAACTCTTTTTGCTTGCGCCTCTACAACCAAAGCTATGACAGCCACGTGCATGGGTATGCTTGTAGATGAAGGAAAAATAAAATGGGATGACCTTGTTATTAATTATTTGCCAGAATTTCAACTGTACGATCCTTTTGTAACCCGCGAACTAAGGATCAGAGATTTGTTTACACATAATTCTGGTGTTGGCAATGCTGATTTTCTATGGACTACCATGAATATTTCCTCTGATGAAATTTTAGCAAAAATGAAAATGATAGAGCCGAGTTACTCGTTGCGTTCCAGTTTCATTTATCAAAATATTTTTTATCTCGCTGCCGGAAAAGTGATTGAAAAGGTGAGCGGTATGCCGTGGGAAGTCTTTATTCAAAAACGGATTTTTGATCCTTTGAACATGACGCGAACATTTCCATTACTAAGCCATGTGAAGGATGCAAATCAATCGCACCCACATTATTTAGTTGATACTAAGATTACTGTAATTGAACGAACCAGCGCTGATGCCATTGGCCCGGCAGGCAGTGTGTGGTCATGTGCGGATGACATGGCGAAATGGGCAATGTGTATGTTAGATAGCAGTAAGTATGCTGGTGGGCGTTTGGTAAAAGCAGCTACCTGGAACGAACTTTTTAAACCCCAGGTAATGGTTACGGCCAGTCAATTTTATCCAACTGCTCAACTAACCAAACCTAATTGGAAAACCTATGGCTTAGGATGGTTCCAACAAGATTATAACGGTAGAAAGATAAACTTCCATACGGGAAGTCTTGCAGGAGAAACTGCTATTCACGGACAATTGCCATCAGAAAAATTAGCTATCTATGTTTTCGGAAATTTAGATCATGCGGAAGTACGACATGCTTTAATGTTTAAAGCGTTCGATCATTTTGCTTTGGGCGGAACCAGAGACTGGAGTGCTGAATTCAATTCGCTATACAAAAAGCTATCAGCCGCTGCTGATGTAGCTGAAAAGAAAATGGAAGCGGCACGTGTTACCGGAACTTCACCTTCTCATCCGTTAGCACAATACGTGGGCACTTATACAAGTACCCTTTACGGGGAATTGATTATCACAATAAATGGCGATGCCTTATTTTTTATCATGAATAATACTGCCAAGGCAACCTTGACCCATTGGAATTACGATACGTTTCGGGGTAATTACGAGAAGCGCTGGTGGGGCCAGACTTCAGCATCCTTTACAGCAAATGCTTCCGGCAAGATTCAATCGGTAATAATTGAGGATATGGAGTTTACTAAGAAGTAGTTTCCTTTTTGGGAACTTTCTATTATCTTTGAACAAGTGAAAAGGATTCTGGCTAAGAGTACGTTACGGGCTTTTTGGGAAAAACATCCAGATTGTGAACAAAACCTAAAGACCTGGTATAAAACAGCGGCAGAATTTGATTGGAAATCGCAAGCTGAAGTAAAAAAAACTTATGGGAATGCGAGTATTGTCGGCAATAACAGAATAGTGTTTAATATAAAGGGTAACGACTACCGACTAATAGTAAAATTTAATTTTGAACGAAGTTGGGCATTCATCCGCTATCTTGGGACTCACAAAGAATACGATAAAATTGACACAAAGAATATTTAGCTATGACTAAGCCCATTAAAAATAAAAAAGAATATGAAGCGGCCTTAAAGAGGCTTCATAAGATTTTTGACGCCCCTATCAATTCAAAGAATGGAGATGAAGCGGAGGTTCTTTCTATTCTTATCGAGAGCTATGAAAACGAAAAATTTCCTATTGGCGAACCTGATCCAGTAGAAGCTATTAAAATCAGAATGGAGGACATGGGTTTTAAACAATCCGATTTGGTAGGAATAATTGGAGGAAAGGGAAAGGTGTCGGAAGTGTTAAATAGAAAAAGAAAACTGAGTCTTATGATGATCCGAAATCTCAACAAAAAATTGAATATCTCGCCATCAATTCTAATTCAGGATTACAAACTTTCGGCTTAACCAATCTCAATCACTACATCGTCCGTCATTGGGTGACCCACGCAGGTAAGCACAAAGCCTTCGTCTTTTTCAGATTGCGATAGGCCTTCCTCTTCATCAAGTTTTACTTTACCAGATAATGCTTTGCCCCTACAAGCTGTGCATAAACCACTTTGGCAGGAGTATGGTAAATCAATTCCTTGATCAAGTGCAGTTTCCAAAATGGTGCGATCCGGAGCTACCATAATTTTGAATTCCTGGCCATCATAACGAATCGTTACTTCGCGATCTTTCTTCTCATTGCTTGCTGCCGTTACTTCTTTCTTTACATCCTTATCAATCGTGCCCTGCACAAAACTTTCCTTAAAGATTTTTTCTTTAGGAATATTTTGAGCTGCCAATAAGGTATCCACATTCTTCATCATCCCTTCGGGGCCGCACATCAAGTACGTTGTCTTTTCAAGACCCCAATTAGGGATACGCTCAAAAAGTTTTATGAGCATGTCATGATTTAACAATCCAGAGTACCCTTGCCAGTTCATGGGCGCATTATCTAACACATGGATTACATGCAGTCGACCGACATCTGTTATCTGAATTTTTTCAAATTGATCTTTAAAAATGATGCTATCAATATCGCGATTGCAGTAAATGAGCGAACAAATGCTTTCTGATTCTTGCGCGAGCGTACTCTTAATAAGAGACATCATAGGCGTAATACCTGAGCCACCAGCAAACATGATTAAGTGTCGCTTGTTTTCAGCTTTATACTCAGTGGTGAAATGTCCCATCGGTTCCATCACCTTCATAGTTTCGCCTGCTTTTAAATTATCAGGTAACCAGTTGGACATCAATCCCAAATCAACACGCTTAATAGTTACTGATAAATCCTGATCCGTAAACGGTGATGAATTCAAAGAATAGGCCCTTCGAACTTCTTTACCAGCAACCGATGTGATCAAGGTTAAAAACTGCCCTGACTTATACACAATCTTATTTGCGGGTTGTTCAAATACAATACTGATCGCATCTTTCGTCTCTTGAATGATGTTTTTTACTTTCAGGTCGTAATAGTGTGGCCCTGCATTTACAGGAGCCTCAACTTTCTTCTCGGTCTTTTTAAAAAATCCAAATGCCATTTTTATCTAATATTGTGATCCTACAAAGGTAAGGATATTAAGTATTGAGTAGGTACTGTTGAGTAAATAGTCGACACTTAAACACTAGATTCCTGAATACTAAGCCGCTATATTCCCGCAATCACTCAAACCTCGAATTTCAAATATCTAACTTCGAAAATCAAAGATTCAGCCAGTAAGTAAATTTAAAAACCAGCGCACGATTTTTACTTACCAAATGCTCGGGAAGATAATTTTCGGTGTAACCAATAAAGAAATCAGAAGCGGGTTTATATCGCCATTGAAAGCGGGCGTTTAGATTTACGTTATCAAACAGGTCATTGCATTGAACAAACGTGGTGAGAAAAAGTTTATCGGTAAGGTTTGTAAAATAAAAGAATGGGGTTGATAAACCCGTTGCTAAACTCATTACTTTTTTGCAAAAACCCTTGGAACAGCAGGAGTGGCAAAACTCCTACTTGATTAAAGTCTAAAAGCCAATTTTCCAATTGATTTTAGTATTTTTAAACTCAAACTAATTTTCAAAACGTGCAATTAAACTCTCTTACAGCCATTTCTCCTATCGATGGCCGCTATCACAAAGCTACCGAGCCGCTCAGTCCATATTTCTCTGAATTTGGGTTGATCCATTATCGGGTTCGGGTGGAGGTTGAGTATTTCATTGCCCTTACCTATTCCCTTCCTGAACTCTCGGAATTCTCGAAAGACCTGGAGCCAAAACTGCGCGACCTTTATAAAAATTTTAGCGAAGCCGATGCCGAGTCAATTAAGGAAATTGAAAAGACAACCAACCACGATGTAAAGGCGGTTGAATACTTCCTGAAGAAAAAATTTGATGAACTAAATCTTTCTCAATACAAAGAGTTTATTCATTTCGGTCTTACCTCACAAGATATTAACAACACGGCCATTCCGCTTTCGCTGAAAGAGTTTATGAATGCCGGACTTATTCCGGTATTAAATAAGTTAATGAACCAACTTACTTTATTATCGGTGCAATGGAAAGATATTGCTTTACTTGCGCGAACACATGGACAACCGGCCTCCCCTACCCGGCTTGGAAAGGAAATTTATGTTTTCGTAGAGCGGATTCAAAAACAATTAGAGTTATTAAAGACCATTCCCTACTCCGCAAAGTTTGGTGGTGCCACGGGTAATTTCAATGCGCACCATGTAGCCTATCCGGAAATTAACTGGAGTCACTTTGCTAACGACTTTGTAAGCAAGCAACTCGGTTTAGTCCGCAGCAATCCCACCACACAAATTGAACATTACGATAATCTTGCAGCACTGTTCGACAATCTCAAAAGGATCAACACGATCCTACTAGATTTTAGTCGCGATATATGGCAATATGTGGCCATGAATTATTTTAAACAGAAAATTAAAGAAGGTGAGATTGGTAGCAGTGCCATGCCGCACAAAGTAAACCCGATTGACTTTGAAAATGCAGAAGGTAATTTAGGATTAGCAAATGCATTGTTCGAACATTTGTCAGCTAAACTACCCATTTCACGATTGCAGCGCGACCTTACTGACTCAACAGTACTGCGAAACATTGGTGTGCCATTGGCGCATACTTTTCTGGCGTTAAAATCTTTGGAGAAAGGAATTGGTAAGTTGGAATTAAATCAAGCTGCTATTGATAAAGACCTGGAAGATAATTGGGTGGTAGTTGCTGAAGCTATTCAAACTGTGCTACGCAGAGAAGGTTATCCTAATCCTTACGAAGCGTTGAAAGCACTTACGCGCAAGAATGAGAAGATCACACAAGCCACCATGCACACGTTTATTGATGGGCTTGAGGTAAAAGCTGATCTAAAAATTCAATTAAAAAAGATTAGTCCGTTTAATTATACGGGGATTTAGGATTGAGGTGTTTTATTAGACCTGCCTAGGCCACCTCCACGCATACCAAACAATCAGCGAAGTGATTATACTTTCAACAATAGCTAAGAACACATAGAACGTGCGCCATGGCGTAAGCGAAGTAACGGCAATCAGCAGCATGATCAGCGTAAAGAAAATTCCAAAAACGATATTCAACCATCTGCTTAAAGAAGGTTTTAATAGGATGGAAAGAAAAACCATCACCGCAGGAATGGCAAGCAGCACCGAAGCCGCAAAAAGTCTTGCCGGACTATCCAACAGGTTAGCTCCTGAGATAAGACCTTCAACTTTTTTAGGAAGATACAACTCAAAATAGTCGCCATATAAGTAGCACAACGTTACGGCTGCCCAAAGCGCTGATAATTTAATTTTAACGTTTATTTTAAAGTCTTGTAGTTGGTTCATAATTGTATTCAAAAAATATTTAGTCAAGGTGAGTACCGTTAGATTTTTCTTTTGCGCCCATAATCAGCAGCCACAAACAAATACCAATCTCACCAATGGACGAAGGAATTGAAACAACACTTGAGAAAAGAGTTTCACTGTATGTTGAGAAAAGTGCGTGACCAAAGAAATCAATTACGTACCCAACTGACCCAAGCATTAAAATGATTCCAAAAAATTTGGGTAAGATGCCCGATTTAAAAACTAAGTACCCAAACGGAAACAGCCACAGCCCCCAAAATATGCTGGCGATTAATATTCCATTCTGATACGATTGCAACGACAGCATAACCTGAGCCTGCAATTGCTCGGGACTAAATACTTTTAAAAATTCCGCATCGCTTACAAAGTTGAGCACATTGAATTTGTATAGAATACTAACAAACGAGATGGGTACACTAATTACAGCCAGCACAACCATCAGGATGGCATGCGTTTTATCAACGTGATTAAGAAGACGATACAAAACGAGTGGCAGTATCAAAAAGAAGACATAACAAATTAACCCACTTACCGCACCCGCCCTGTATAGAAACTCATGGGCGATAATATTATCAACCGTAACTTTAGCATCAGCCCTTACTATTAGTTTGGAAGGCACATACAGGAGACTAAACATGCCAGCGAGTACCACTACCAAATAAACTAAACCTGCGGCACGCCCAATTTTTTTGTTACTCATCATCTTGAATTTATCAGCAAAGACGATTGGACGAGTACTTTTGTTACATGTCCTGCTCAGTGTCGATTTAAAAAAAAATTAATCGATAACTTGTTAAAAAACCAAACACATAGAAACATAGGTCACATAAGTAGTATAAACTATGTTTTCTATGTGCCTCCCGATAGCTATCGGGAGTGTTTTTAAAAAAATTAGTTTTTTCTATAAGTCTCCGATCGGACTATACTTAGGCACCAGCATTTTCATGATGCCCCATGCAATTAAATATGCTACTGCGCAAATGGCAAACATAATAGTGTACCCGGTCTCAATGTGACCTAATGCTTTGTAATGATCGAATAAAGCACCGCCTAATTTAGTAAGACAAACTGCGCCAACTCCACCCGCTAAACCACCAATACCAATTACAGCACCAATTGTTTTTTTAGGAAACATATCTGAAACAGTGGTGAACAAATTTGCACTCCAGGCTTGATGAGCTGCCGTACCCACACCAATCAATAGAACCGGAATCCAAAATGTAATATCACCCAAAGGCTGGGCAATAAGAATAACCAATGGAAACAACGCAATCATAAACATGGCACGCATACGACCATCAAACACTCCATACCCCTTCTTAATAAAAATATTAGGAAGCCAGCCACCAGCAACACTACCTACCATTGACATGGAGTAGAGCACAGCCAATGGCAACATAACAGCTTCATCGATAATTCCATACTGCGCTTTTAGATAAGCAGGCAGCCAGAAAAGAAAGAACCACCACACACCATCGGTCATAAACTTGCCAAACGCAAATGCCCACGTTTGGCGATACCCTAATAATTTAACCCACGGGACTTTGTTTTCGTTGTTATCTTTTTTTATTCCAACCTTCTCATCGTCCTCATCTTTATTAATATAAGACAACTCTTCAGCGGAAAGTCTTTTTTGCTTTTCAGGGCGCTCATACATTATGAGCCATAACGCCAACCAAAAAAATCCTATAGACCCAATTATAATAAAGGCAGCTTCCCAGCCCCATTGGCGATAGATCCAAGGCACAGTAAGCGGAGCCAGAATGGCACCGATGTTAGTTCCCGAATTAAAAATTCCTGTGGCGAAAGAGCGCTCATGTTTTGGAAAATATTCGGCTGTAGCTTTAATGGCAGCCGGAAAATTTCCAGACTCACCGAGTGCTAAAACCGCTCGTGAAAACATAAAGCCAAGTACTGAAACTGAAAACGTAGTGATGCCAATCAATCCAAACATGGCAGAAAGTCCTTCACCAATCGGTATAGCAAACGCATGAACTAACGCACCAATAGACCAGACAATAATTGCTACACCATAACCCCAGCGTGTACCAAGTCTATCCACCAGGCGCCCAACAAACAACATGGTAACCGCATAAGTGAATTGAAAAACAGCTGTGATGTTTGCATAGTCCGTATTCGTCCAACCAAAAATTTCTTCTAGCCGCGGTTGCAATAAACTCAGTACTTGCCTGTCGAGGTAGTTAACGGTGGTAGCAAAAAAAACAAGGGCACAAATGGTCCATCTATAATTTCCGATGGGCTTATTTGTATTCGTTAAATTTTCCAAGCTGAGTGGGATAAGAGTGAGCTGATCATATTTTACTTTCTTACTCGGGTTGCAATATCAAGGCATTCAGTCACTGTCTGTTGAAGCAATGTCCAATTTTTTTGCATCAAAATTTCTTTCGTAAATAATTGTGATCCCATGCCCACACATGTTGCTCCGGCCTTAAACCATTGGGTGAGATTTTTTTCATTGGGTTCTACGCCCCCTGTTATCATCAACTGTAATCCCGGCACCACGGGCATGATTGACGAAACAAAACCGGGACCTAACAGCGAGGCTGGGAATAATTTGATTATCTCAGCGCCATGATCTTTTGCGGTTACAATTTCTGTTAGCGTAGCGCAACCCGGAATCCACAACGCCTCATACTTATTGCACACCTCAGCCATCTCCAATTTTATAATAGGTGAAATAATAAAATCGGCTCCGGCATCAAGAAACTTTTTCGTTGTTGCTCCATCCATAATCGTTCCAATGCCGAGCATAAGATCAGGATATTTTTTTGCAACCGTAAGCAAGTGGCTAAAAACTTCAAATGAGTTTTCTCTTCGGTTGGTAAATTCGAAGATTCGGATTCCTCCGCGATAAGAAGCTTCCAAAACCTGTTGGGCATCATCAGCGTTGTCGTGGGTAAATAAAGGAACCACTCCTGCCCTTTTCATACCACTAACAATCTGCTGCTTGGTAAACCTCATTTCTATTTCTTAATTGCTTTGATAATCGCCAAAGCATCTTTTACTCCTTGTTCAAGCTTTGCCCAATTCTTAGTTTCGATAATTTCTTTTGAAATCAACTGCGAGCCCATTCCCACACAAACTACTCCGGCTTTAAACCAGGCCGATAGATTTGCTTCGGTAGGTTCAACTCCGCCCGTAGGCATCAATTGCAAACCAGGCACTACCGGCATAATAGATGACACAAAACCAGGACCCAACACTGAACCCGGAAAAATTTTAATGACCTTAGCTCCTAAATCCTTTGCTGTTACAATCTCAGTAAGTGTAGCACAACCGGGTATCCAAAGTTTATTATTTTTATGACATACCGTTGCCATTTCACTTTTCAGAATTGGTGATACTATAAAGTGAGCGCCAGCATCACAAAATTTTTGAGTGACTTCACCATTCATAATGGTACCAATGCCCATCATTAAATCCGGATATTGTTCAGCGTGTTTCAACAATTGAACAAAAACCTCAAATGCGTTTTCGCCTCTGTTTGTAAATTCAAAAACACGCACCCCGCCTTTGTAGCATGCATCCAGCACAGCTTTGGCTGTATCTACATCAGGATGATAAAAAACCGGAATCATTCCTGACGAACGCATCGCCTGTTGTATTGCATCGCTTGAATAAGTTGCCATTAGATTATGTTACTTGTAATTAATTCATCTTTAATTAAATTGAAACTTCAATACTTTCCTGAATACAGAAGTTTTGAAGTAAAAGCAAGTTATCGCGAAACGCGACCGGAAGCATCACCTTCCATCAACTTTTCAACCTCATCAATTGTTACTCTATTAAAGTCTCCTTTTATAGTATGCTTCAAGCATGAAGCGGCCACCGCAAAATTCAATGCTTTCTGATCATCGTTAGGGTAGGCAATCAATCCGTAAATCAATCCACCCATAAAAGAATCTCCGCCACCCACACGATCTACAATATGTGTGATCTGATAGGTTGGTGCTTCAAATAATTTTTTACCATCCCACAACACACCCGACCATGAATTATGACTGGCACTTACCGAGCCACGCAATGTGATAATTACTTTTTTCGCTTTCGGAAACTTAGTCATCAATTGCTTACCCACCGATTCATACGCTGCTCCTTCCACATGACCTGATTTTACATCAACACCTTCAGGTTTGATACCAAAAACCATGTCTGCATCTTCTTCATTTCCTAAAATAATATCGCAATGAGCAACCAATTTTTCCATCACCTCTCCGGCTGTCTTTCCCCACTTCCATAATTTGTTTCTAAAATTTAAATCTGTAGAAATGGTGATCCCTCTTTTAGAAGCTATTTCGCATGCTTCTAAACATGCATCAGCGGCTCCTTCCGATACGGCTGGCGTAATACCCGTCCAATGAAACCATGTAACGCCTTCAAACGCTTTGTCCCAATCGATCGATCCTTTTTTCAATTTGGCAAATGAACTGCCTGCCCGATCATAAATTACTTTACTTCCACGGCTTACCGCACCTGCTTCCAGATAATAAATGCCTATCCTATCACCGCCCCTGGCAATCAGATTGGTCTCAACGTCAAGCGATTTTAAAGAGGCAATCGCAGCATCGCCTATATCATTTTTTGGTAAACTGGTCACAAAAGTTGCCGGTATTCCATAGTTGGCAATCGAAACAGCAACATTTGCTTCACCCCCTGCATAAGTGGCTTCAAATTCAGTAGCTTGACCAAATCTAAGATAGCCAGGCGTTGCAAGCCTAAGCATAATTTCACCGAATGTTAAAACTTTGTTTTTCATTTTTCTTAAATTGTTATCTGTAATTTTATATCAATTAAACTTCTATAAATGATTTTTAATAAAAAAGCCGTTGATGGAAATGAGGATAAAAATAATCCATTGAAATGAATAAAATTGATGATTTATAGTTTGCTTACAGGCTCAAATTTAGGGTAATACTTGTAACTTGAGCAATCGATTACGCAATTCAGTCAACTATTTATATGTCAAACAAATTCCTGAAAATTCATCCCTCAGACAATGTTTTGGTTGCGCTTACCGATCTTAAAGCCGGTGACAAAATTGAGTACGAGGGCAGGTCAATCACCTTAATTCATGACATACCTGCTAAACACAAATTTGTTGAGCAGGATATGAAAGTGAATGATGAAGTGCGGATGTATGGACTGCTGGTTGGTAAAACTGTGGAACCCATTTCTGCGGGTGGAGTTCTTCATACGGGTAACCTAAAACATCAGGCCGAAGACTATAGTGAGCGAAACAATTCTTATGAATGGAAGCCGCCCAATATTGATAAGTGGAAAACCAAAATCTTCGATGGTTATCATCGCCCGGATGGACAAGTAGGTACAGCTAATTATTGGATTGTAGTACCGTTGGTATTTTGTGAAAACCGAAATATAAATGTTATTCGGCAGGCTTTTGAAGAAGAGCTTGGTTTTGGAAAAAACAATTCATACAAAAATTACGTGCATGAACTCGTAAAACTTTATGAATCGGGAAACAAAGCCGCCATTGAAGCGTTGCCCCTGCAGCCGGAGAAAATTTCGACCAAGTCAAAGATTTTTGAAAACCTTGACGGAATAAAATTTCTTACCCACGAAGGTGGATGTGGCGGCACGCGTCAGGATTCGGAAGCATTATGCGCATTGATTGCCGGATATATCAATAACCCGAATGTCGCTGGTGCTACCATTCTAAGTTTAGGATGTCAGAATGCACAACCAGAAATTTTGAGAAATAAGTTGGCGGCTATAAATAATAAATTTGCCAAGCCTTTAATTATGTTGGAGCAACAAAAAGAAGGAACTGAAAATGAATTATTAGCGCAGGCGATTAAACAAACCTTTCTTGCGCTGATTGAAATAAATAAAGAGCAACGTAAGCCAGCACCGCTCAACAAGTTGACGATTGGTTTAGAGTGTGGTGGCTCGGATGGATTCTCGGGCATCTCTGCAAATCCTGCAATTGGTCACACATCCGATTTGATTGCAGCCTTAGGTGGCAAAACAATTCTTTCCGAATTTCCTGAACTCTGTGGCGTTGAACAAGAATTAATCAACCGAACTAAAGATGATGCAGCCGCCACTCGGTTTGCAAAATTAATGCGCGCTTATTCAAAGGCAGCCGAGTTGGTAGGTTCTGGTTTTGATATGAATCCTTCACCCGGAAATATTAAAGACGGGTTAATTACTGATGCGATGAAATCGGCAGGTGCAGCAAAAAAAGGAGGTACCTCGCCCATTGCCGATGTGTTAGACTATACTGAGTACGCGACTAAGTCTGGCTTGAATCTATTATGCACGCCCGGCAACGATGTTGAAAGCACTACCGCTATGGCGGGATCGGGCGCTAACGTTATCTTATTTACTACGGGCCTTGGCACACCAACCGGAAATCCAATAACACCCGTCATAAAACTATCAACAAACACAAAGTTGGCAATGAAGATGCCTGATATTATTGATATTGATTGTGGTGCAATTATTTCTGGTGAAAAAACCATTGAAGAAAAAGGCGAAGAAATTCTGGACTTTGTAATTGAGGTAGCCAGTGGAAGAATAAAACCAAAAGCTGTTTTACTAAATCAAGATGATTTTATTCCGTGGAAGCGTGGGGTTTCGTTGTAATTATAAAAGTTTCAGTGCCAGCGTTTCAATAACTCCCGCTGTAGAACCTAGCGCACACGCCTGACCGACCTCTTCTGTTAAGGAAAAAACGCGATCGATTCCCAATGAACTCCATTCCGCTTCACCGAGTTCATTGATACCACAAATAACGATCAATTTTTTTCCGTGGCGTTGAGCCTTTTTAGCCACACGGGCAATCAATTTTCCACTCAATCTTTGCTGATCAAGCTTCCCTTCACCTGTAACTAATACATCACTCCATTTTACAGCTTCATCGAAGTCAGTCATTTCCATTACCAAATCTGCACCTGATTTAAGTTGTGCACCCATAAACGTCACAGCCCCACCGCCAATCCCACCTCCAGCACCCGCACCAGATATTTTTTGCAACTTTATTTTGAAATCGCGAACTACTACGTGTGCCACTTGTCCTAATCCTTCATCTAATTGCTCTGTTTCCTCGGGAGAGGCGCCTTTTTGTTCAGCATAGGTATATGCTGCACCGTTGGGTCCAAAAAATGGATTCGTTACATCGCAAATCGCCACTACCTCGGTTTGCCGTAGTTTAGCGTGAACCTTATTTCTCTCATCCGTGCCAGGGGTAACCAAAAAAATCTACAAATCGAAAAAAGCGGTTGGAATATTTTTCTTCGTGACACTGATGATGCTTTTTCCCTGATTCGTTTGCACCCTAATTACAGCACGTCCATTATAGAGTTGCACATAGCGCGACCCCTCCGCTGTTCCCTGATTATCCACCAGCTGGCCATCACCCGTCAACCCAAATCGCACAAAGTCTGCCGCATCCAGGCATAGAACATTGTCTGCATCCAGAAGTGTTACCTGCAACGTGGCCATGCCATTCTTTTCTTCTATTTTCTCGATTTGAAGCCGAGCAGGTTTATTCCATTTTTGTGTTTGATACCGGAAAACAATTTCATCTCGCACACGATCTTTTCCTTTTCGAGCCACTACCTGTATTTTATTTTCACCGGTGATAAATTTCACCGACCAGTGAAATCCAGCTGCCGGAAAATCTTTTGAGTTTCTTTTTTTAACACCCTTGGATTGCCCATTGAGAAATAATTCAACTTCCTCACAATTGGAATATACCTTCACCATTTTCTCTTCTTCTTCCTCGCCCCATCTCACTGGCCAGCTATGACCATAGATATGTGCCATGGGTTTTTGTGTCCACCATGATTGAAAAACAAAGTATGACTCCTTTTTGGTGAAGTCGCGTTCAACCACTCCTTTTTGGTTCATGTACGGAACCGGATTGTCTGGACGCACCGGTGTTGAAAAATCTTTGAAAAGCCAATAGGCAGTGCCAGATAGCCAAGGCATTGTTTCCTGTTCCATCAAATGCCAGTCGATGAGATTACAAATGTATGACTCGCTCCAGTCACCATCCTTCGATACACGTGCTGACCCTCCAAACAGCGAGGCATCACCGGCACGTTCATCCGCACTTTTGCCATGCACTATTTTATTCAACGCCTGATCCGGATTTTCTGCGTGTCGGCCGGCATGGCTATCGCCTCCCCACTCTACATGGAGAAAATGTTTCACTTTATCTTTTTCTGTTTCGGAAACGGATTTATAGTCTGTGTAAATGCCACGATACCAACCTGCCCAGATGGAAGGCGAATAAACATCCACGATGTCTTTGCAAAAATCACATCTGCGAATGGCCGTTTTTCGCGAAGGATCGAGCTGGTGTGAGAGATCATTCAACTCTTGCATGAACGCTCGGATTTTTTCCTTTTCAAATTCAGGAAAATCTCCTGGCCAGTCATTTTCATTTCCGAGTCCCCAGATGATTACTGAGGGATGATTGTAATGTTGCTCAATCATATTGGTAAGCATTCGTTTTGCCTGCTCTTTATACACATCTCCACCTAGTCCTCCGCGACACCATGGAATTTCTTCCCATACTACGATGCCGAGGCTATCGCACAAGTTCAAGACAATGGGTGATTGTTGATAGTGACCCAATCGGATAAAATTAACGCCCATCTCCTTCATCATACTCATTTCCGTGCGGATCATAGACTCCGTCATGGCTGCACCCACGCCTGCGTGATCTTCATGTCTATGTGTACCTCGCAGAAGCAGTCTTTTTCCATTCAGCATAAAAGGCCCTCTCTCTATAAACTCAACATGACGAAAACCAATTTTTTCCTGATGGATGCTCACTCCACTTTCTGATGTGACAGCAATTTGTATCGTATAGAGTGCCGGAAACTCGGGAGACCAGCGCACGGGTTTCTTTAGTTTGAACTGCGCCAACCATTGATCGCCCTGCAAATACTTACCTGTTATCTTCTGTTGTTGAATCTCCCTTCCTACCTCATCTTTTAGATAAACAATCACCTCGCCTCCCTGTATATGTGCCGGGTTATAAAATCGAGCCTTTACCTCTACCGAACCTGTCTTGCCATCCTTATCCGTTTCAGCATATGCAAAAATTTTATCGATGGATAAGGTAGGTTCGTATACTAGATTCAGGTATCGATAAATTCCTCCATATAGATTAAAATCAGACAAGCTGGAAGGGATCATTTCAAGATCGCGCGAATTATCGACCCGCACCGACAGCGGTATCTTTCCATTGAATTGTTTTTTGAACTCATCCGTCTTTTTAAAATTTTCCACCGCTTCGGTAATGTCTACCCTCCACTCATCATATCCGCCCACGTGTGATTCTACTTTTGTAGTATAGATATAAACTTCTGTTTTTTGCCCTGCCCCTTCAACGTGCAGTAAAGTTCTTCCTGCAGGATATGGATTATTTATCTGAAGCTGTGTATTATACCAGGCTGGTCCTTGATAATAATTTACATCAGGATCGACCGCATCTATCGCATTGATGCAATGTGGAAGAGAGACTGAATCCCATCGTGGCACACTTTCCGGATTTCCTATTCCTACTGGCCTTACCGCTTCCCATATTCCGCCCAAATCCTGTTTCACAAATCGCCAACCTTCATTTAATCGGATACTTTTTTGGCCGTAGGCAAATGTGCTATTAAATAAAAACAGGACTGCTAGCAGGATGACCTTCTTCATTTCTGATGATTTGTTTAAAACAATATACTAACCATTGATTCATCCAAATGATTGGATTCCCCGCGGGCAGATTCCGAATCACTTCTTCTGTTGCGGATCATAATCTAACTGCTTCCAAGCAATAAACCAATTAGGCTGATGAATCGAGGCCGCCCCGAATACAAGCAAAGGTTGGTTGGTTGTATGTTGACCAAAGACAATGTCAGTCAGCATCAACCAGATTAAAAAAATAAACACCAAGCACGTGACAGGAAAAACCTCATTGTGTGATTACCCGAACCGGATTACGCAAGCGTTGCGCGTATATATCCAGATAGCTATTCCATTCATTCAACGTTTGAATGGCTCCTGCTTTTTTCCAGGCAAAACCAGTATGATAGATTATTTTCTGTTCGGGTTTGGCCATTATGTATAAATGACTCTGGTCCTTTTTTGCGGTGCGGTATTCCTGGGAGGATAACAGCCAGGCAGGATCGATCACCACTCCGGTTCCCAATTCCGAATCGTCTATTGGCTCCCAGTAGCTGAACGTGCCGTTCGCAGAATCTGCTTGTGCCACACCCTTTCCTTCATGCAGGGTGATGCCGATCGTAATGTTGGGAAGTGGATCCGAAGCTTGGATGTGTTCTTCCACTTTATACAATTGGTTTCCCAGGTCAATCGTAATTCGCTTTTTTTCTTCCACTGTAGTTCCATCCGCTTGCCAAGGAGCGTAGGTCAATTCAAAAATATTCCGAACCGGGCCGTCCATAATTTTTTTGTAGGTAACAAAATTTTTAGAAACATAGAGTGAGTCATTTTTCCAAACACCCACTCCACCGCACCCGCGACTACCGCCTACGTGATAGGGATCATATCCTTCTCCATCATCTTTATGGTAACTAGCGCCATCAACGTATTTTTTATACCACTTATTTATGATGGGATAGTCAACACGTTTCAGCCAGCAGTCCATTCCGCTGGAAAGTGTCCCGCCTTTTTCATTTACCTCCACGAGGCGCTGTGCTTCAGGACCATAGGTACGGAATGCTACCCGATCATTTTCCCAGGCATAATCATCGAGGCGTTCCGGAACAAACCGCGAGTGCGTTCGATTTGTTGCTTCAGATTTTACTTCTTCCTTAGTATACTCAATTACAAATATCTTTTCTTCATTGGCATTGATATTGGCTAAGAAAAGTAATTCATCTTTTATGGAATTGCCATCTACGTCAATCAGCTGACTAGGTGAAATGTCTCCACCAGATTTCACAATCCAGGTTGAACCTTCCGGAAGATCACCAAGTATGGACAGTTTTACCGTCACCACTTCTTCTCGATCAAAATCAAGGTTATTTTTAACCAGCACTTTTTTGATCTCCAGGGCAGGTTTACAAGCAGTAAGAAAAGCCAATGATATCACATAAATTTTCAATCTATGCATTTGTTTATTTTTTTTGACTCATCCGATCATACCGGAGCAATGCTTCCAGATAATAGTAGTCGGCATAAATTATAGGAACGTCAATTTCAGATTTTGCTGGTTTATGGCCAACACTATGCATCAGAAAAAAATTTTGATTGGTTCCAGGCTTTGCCAAGTAATTTTTACTGCCCAAAGACTTTAGAATCCTTTTTGCAGATTCAAGATAATTATTCTCCGCTTTAACATATTGCGATAACTCAAGTAATGCTGAAGCCATGATAGCAGCGGCTGAAGCATCCCGTTGCGTAGTTGGAATTGCAGGATCGTTATAATCCCAATAGGGAACTTTATCTTTTGGTAAATTGGGATGGTCTAACATAAACGCGGCAATTTTTACTGCCTGATCAAGATATTTTTTGTCTTGGGTTTCCCGGTACATCACGGTATAGCCATACAATCCCCAAGCTTGTCCCCGTGCCCATGCAGATTCATCCGCATAACCCTGATGCGTTACCCGTGACAAAACCTTCCCTGTGGTTGTATCATAATCCACTACGTGATAACTGCTATTATCCATTCTGAAATGATTCTTCATCGTTGTGTTCGCATGCGTAACAGCAATTTTATAAAAGCTTGAATCGCCACTTACTTTTGTTGCCCAGAATAAAAACTCCAGATTCATCATGTTATCAATAATCACTGGAAATTGCCATTTGCCATGATCCCAAGATCGAATAACACCAGTCTTTGGATTAAAGCGTGATGATAAAGACTTTGCACCCTGTAGTAATATCGCTTGATAGTCAGCATCACCCGTTAATCTCAAACCATTTCCGAAAGAACAATACAATATAAACCCAAGGTCATGCGTGTGTGTATTGAGCTTTTCACTTTCCAAACCTGCTGTCCATGCTGCAGCTGAATCAGCCCACCTTTTATCTTTGGTGTAGTCATACATATACCAAAGGCTGCCGGGGTAAAATCCGCTGGTCCAATCGCGTGCCGGAATAGCATTGAGACTTCCGTCAGATTTAGTAGAGCGAGGAAACAAAGTTTTATCCGTATGCTCACGTAAACTATTTTCTAAATGAGCCTTAGCAACATTCATTGTTTTCGTCACATCCAATGTTGACTCTGCTACAGGTTTGCTAGAACCACAAGCCATTAAAAGTGCGCTGATCATCAGCAAGATTCCAAAAGAGATTTTCATAGTTGGGAATTCAAATCTAGGGTAGTAATATTATCTATTAAAATTTTCGGGTAGCGCTTTTTAAAAAGTGATACCCTTCTTAGTTGAAGCCGGCAATCCGTCCATCCGGATATAGAATACCTATTACTATCCGGGCATCATCTCCTAAACCTTCATCAGCATTACCAATTCCTTCTTCCCATATTATATAAGAGAAATCTTTATGTCCGGCAGTTTCAACAAAACCAATTTGTTTTCCACTTGTAATGGGGTCAATAATGCGCTCCTCCATCCAAACAGATTTATGCCGTGTATTATATCGCCCGCCAAAACAAGTGAGATAAAGATTATCTTGATCATCAATACCCCACTCAGGTTGCATCCTGCTGGAGGAATATAATTTACGTCCGATGAAATTCCATTTTTCTTTTTTTCGTTCAAATACAGAACCATCTCCTGTAGCGATGTAGACATTGCCAGCACCATCTACTACAATGTGTGGCGACTCAGATCTTTCGTTACTAACAGCTTCCTCCAACGGCCAGGTAGAACCTCCATCTATTGATTTTCGATACGTTACTTCAACGGAAGGGCCATGTCTTTGTACTATATGAATTTGTCCATCTTTGCCAATAAAAAGATCCGGATACACATGATCATTAAAACCTTTATTTTTTTTGTCGGGATCATTTAATGCCAACCACTCCTCTTCTGCATTAGCTTTACTAGTTAATCCGATATGACCGCCATTGTTTCCGCCACGGGAAATGAGGTACAAACGATCATTGGCATCTATTGCTAATTCAGTATCACGGTTTCCACCCGGGATTGATTTATGCCATTTTTTACCATCGAAATAAGCGTATTCTTTACCACAAAAAACATGTGGATTTCCCTTACTATCTACAACAATATCCGGATCTGAGCGATTTAGATTTTCGCATGTACACCCAACATCGTATTCATTTGTCCATGTACCCGAATTTGCCAGGTATCGTTTATACTTTAGTCCACCGCGGTTGTAAACAATATGAATGTTACCCTGTGCATCTACCGCCAAATCTGGAAAATTTCCGATGGCGATACTTTCGGGTTTTGGCGCATAGGCGGTTAGAATCCAATCGGGTTCAGCGGCTGGAGATTCAAAAATGATATTTTTGCGGAGTACTGGACTTGTTTTTTTAATTTCAGGATTTTTAGCATTGATCCGTTCTGAATGAAAGCTATTTGGGTAATCAATGAAGAATTCTATTTTTTCGATGGTGTCGAGTTTACATGCAGAGAATACAAGAAGCAAGAATGCAGTAAGGGTTAAATTAATTTTTTTCATAATGGGTATTATCAATTAATTTCCAATAATTAATTAAGGGCATCTCTAAAAACCTTTGTTTTCTTCACCTCAACCCTTTCCCTTCTCCAAAAGAGAAGGGTGGGCGGAGTTTTTAGAGATGCCCTTAAGTTTTGAGAGACTCAAAAGGGGAACTAAAATTTTATTGTTTTGAATAATTAGTGATTCGTCTTTTTTAAAAGCATAAATAAATCCGAACTATTTCTGTAAAGGATTTCTCATGATGTCATAGCAAAGCTTTGGGCTTGTTTCTTGAATACCCGTTAACAAAAAAATAACCTTACCCGCATCAGTTGGATCCACAGCATAATAATAATCTCTATCCACACCTCTATTTTTGGTAGTTAAGCAAAGCTTGTTAAATAACCATTCCCAGCTGTTCTTTTTATAATAAGGATTATTTCTTTCAGGTGCGGTAAGCAACCATTCGTACTCTTTCCAATTTCTTTCTAAATAGGGGGCTTGATTTTGAATCTCAACAATGTTGCAGTTTCCTTCAAATTGCTTTATTTCATCTAAAGTATAGCCACTGTGGTTCTCCCAAGAAAGATAAGGCTTGTCTGCATGAGAGTCGTTCCAGCTGTTTAATGTTGTAATAATGGTAACATATTTTCTTTTTGTAACATCAGATCTGTTTAATGCCTCCCCAATTACATGAACAGGACCTGATTCTATAATAAAAAGTGGATTGTTTTCTGATGACTGGTTAATTTGTTCTATCAATGCGTTGTAAGCAACTTCTGGATTGTCCACAGCAGCAATAAACTTTGTGTTTTTGAAGCCAAACATTTTGCCACCTTTAACCGCACTTTCTTTTATTTGTTGGTAAGGAGTTACACCCCCAAAACCCGGATGTTCGTGATTGCTCCCCCAAATATGATCTGCGTAGATATACAGACTCAATTTTGATTGAAGACCTTTTGCAGCAATAATAGCTAGCGATAAAGGCGTTGCACCCCAATCATCATGGTCATGCTCGTTTCCATCACAACTAATGGCTATGCGACCTTTTCCTTGCCACAAAGTTTCTTGAGCAAAAGAAGTCATCGTTACAACTGATAAAAAACATATAATAGAAATTGTCTTCATATTTTAGTTTTGTGTTAACACTTTATGTTTTTATTTCGCTTTTAATTTAGTGGTGTTTATAATAATAGCGGTTTATCTTCTTTTAAGTCCTCTAAAGGTTTGCTGCCCCACCAAGTGGCTATTAACGAAAAAGTGGAGTTCATGATTGGCCCATTTACCGCAGGTGCTAAACCCACTGTAGCAATTTTGCCCATTTGCACTGCAATGCCGGATGCTAAGCCTCCGTTTTGCATTCCTACTTCAATGGCCACAGTACGGGCATTTATTTTAGATAAGCCAAACAAAAGGCTACCATAATAGCCTAGGAAAAAACCAATTGCCATGTGTAAAAACATAGCAAAAACTAAAGTCATACCAATGCTTATTAAGTTATCTCGCCCAGCAGCAGTGATTACAATTATAATACAGGCAATACCGGCCATAGAAATTTTGGGCATTACTTTATCAATCCATAAAGCTCTCTTATGAAAAAATTGATTGAAAAATATGCCGATAAAAATAGGTATGATAACTATTTTCAAAATTTCCCAGAGCATATCCATAAAATCAATAGGCACAAATTGACCTCCTAATAACTTCATCAATAAAGGTGTCATTAATGGTGCTAGTAAGGTAGAAACTGCAGTAATGGTAACAGATAAGGCAACGTTAGCTTTAGCTATAAAAGCCATCACATTGCTAGCCAGACCACCAGGCATACAACCCACCAAAACTACACCAGCAGCTATTTCTGGCGTGAAACCAAATGCTTTTGCAATACCAAAAGCAACTATTGGCATAATAGTATATTGGCACATAAGACCTATAAAAACTGCTCTAGGCATTTTAATAGCACCCCTTAAATCTTGCCAACCCATAGTGCAACCAACACCAAAAGTGATGATCTGCAACAAGGGCACAATCAATTTTTTTAATTGAAAATCACCCAACGTTGTAAAGTATTGCGGGTAGGTCATGGAAATGGTGACTGCACCTAAAATAATAATCGTGTAAGCAAATTTTTTCAGTTGTTCAATCTGCATAAATGCAATAGCCAACAATAACCAAAAAACACTGAGCGCTAAGCCACCATTTAGGTAACTACTTTGCATAAAAAACATAATGGCAATAAGCAAAATTACTGCTGCTGTTATTAATGAAATATTTTTGACTGTTTGTTTCACTTTTTAAAGTTTTAAATCCATTTGTCGTAATGCAACATCAATGGTAGACAATTCTTCAGGTGACAATAGAAAGGATGCAGCTTTTACATTATCTAGCATTTGTTCTGAATTTCTTGCCCCTACCAACACTGAAGTAACGGCAGGTTGTTGCATCGTCCAGTTTATAGCAAGCTGAGCCAGGCTTATATTTCTTTCGCTCGCAATTAACTGAATCGATTGCAATAGATTCATAATTTCCTGGTGGTTATGTTGGTTGAAATAGATGTTATTTGGACGATGATCCCCCTCGTTGAACTTATGACCAATTTTAATTTTTCCTGTCAATAATCCTTTTTGCAGCGAAGTATGTGGTAAAATGCCAATCCCATTTTCCAAACAAAAAGGCACTAATTCTTTTTCAATACCTTTATTTACCATACTGTACCCTACCTGGTTGGTTGCCAATGGTATCACTTGTAGGGCTCGTTCCAATAAATCAACTGGGCAATTGCAAACACCAGCAGCCCTAATTTTTCCTTGCTCTTTTAGTATCTGCAAGGCTTCCATTGTTTCTTCAATTGGTGTAGTGCTATCTGGCCAGTGCATTTGCAACAGGTCAATATAATCGGTTTGTAACCGCTTCAAGCTGCGGTCACATTCTTCAATAACACTTTGCTTGCCATTAAACTTGTAAACCTTAACAGGATTGCCATCGTTGTCATTAGACTCAAAAGCAAAATCGCCCAACGTAGTATCCCAACGCATTCCAAATTTGGTAAGCAATTGTACTCTATCACGTTTGCCCTTAATGGTATTTCCTACTACATTTTCACTATGTCCCATACCGTATACAGGTGCCGTATCAATTGTTGTAACGCCATTATCTAAAGCAGTTTCTATAGCTCTTATAGCATCGCCTTCATCGGCACCGCCCCAAAACCAACCGCCAATTGCAAATGCACCATAAGTTATTGGGGATAATTCAATATCCGTTCCCGGTAAATATTTTTTATTCATTACTATATCTTAAAAGTTTAAAACTGATCTTCCGTATTCGGCTAGTTCATTATCCTGCATTAAAACATCTGTATCATCTTGCTTCCCTTTTCTGCCACTAACTCCAACGGCACCAATTATTTGTTGATCATGATAAATAAGCACCCCACCTGTAAAACAGGTAAAATTTTCATCAGTCCAGTTACGCATATCAAAGTCTATGAACTCAGTATTTTTTTTGATAGATGCCCATTGAACGGTATCTCTTTTACCAATAATTGCAGAATATGCTTTTGATTGAGAAAGTTTAGCACCTGCAGGCATTCCATTGTCCATCGCGGTAAAGGCAGTTAAACGGCCAGCATAATCTACTACTGCAACTGCTACAGGTTCGCCACCATCACTACCTGCTTTTTCTAGAATAGTAGAAACAATTTTAGTAGCCTCAATATGTGATATTGATAAAATTTTTTTGGGCATAATTTATAATCGTGAAATTCTTTTTAAAAACTAAATTCTAGAACATAACTGTTCGTTTAAATAATTTACACCCTTGTCATTTCATCGGCAGCTACAATGATGATACCTACTGCAAAGCCTCTGAAATTTTTGTCCATTAGTTCTACTTTATTTTCTTCAGCAGTTACGGCCCAACCCGTGTAAACATTATGCAGATTTCCTTCTGCATCCACACTTTTTTTGATGTAATCCCAGCCTTTATTGCAGAAGTCGTTGTAGTTGTTTGGTAGCCAACCTTTACGCATGCCTTCTTTAACAGAAGCCAAAACCATGGCCATTCCTGTTACTTCTTCGGGTGAGGAGGCATCATCTACCAACACGTGAAAACCACCGCTTTTGCTTTGGTATTTTACCGCACCATCTGCAATCATTTTCATCGTACCGGCAGCCTTTTTAAAATAAGGATGGGTTTGTGGCAAATAGCGTAGCAAACCACTAACGGCCCATATTAACCAACCTTGCGAACGGCACCAATACGTAGTGGAAGGCTCACCATTAAACAAGCCTGTACGAACAATACCTTTTTCGTTATCGAAGAAATACTTGATGCCTTGATCTAACTGATAAATCGATTGTTTCCAATACACATCTGCTACACCTTTATTAACAGTTAATGAAGCCGCAATAGCATTTGAACGGGTTGCCCAATAAGCAGTATCAGGAATTGCAAAAGCCATATAATTATAGTCGTCATGTGCTAGCATGCCAAACCTATCACGGGCTGCATAATGCAAAATAGCATCTGCCACATCTATACAAACTTGTTTAGAAGTTGCCGTTTTTGTGAGGTTGTACAATTCATGCACAGGAAAAGCAACACCTAAATTGGCCGAGTAAATTACAAATGCCAAAGGTCCCTCACGTAGTATTCTCGCCCTTGGTCCCTCGTACTGTTTGTAGTATTCTTCATCAGTTAATTTGTTGTCATGCTCAACATGGTAGTTAAACCATTTATTGGCATACTCAAGCCCATCTTTATAACCACGTTTTGCAAAACGAAGCAAGCCTTCGATTTGAATGGTACCATCCCAATCTGTGTTTACTTTTTGGTATTCTTGTTTTTGAACATTCTTAATTAATTGCTTGATATTTTCTGGCAAAGTTGATGGCAACCCTTTATCCTCAAAAGGTTCATTAACCGACAATCCATTATTATTATGTTGGCTTTTTGCAAATAAAGGCGTTAACAAACTACCTGTTGTAACCGTGAGCAATAAGCCCGCAAAACTTCTTCTTTCCATAAATCAATTTTTGTTAATAATCATTTTATAATTCTTATTTTGATAGGATTAGACAATGATTGAACAGCCAGCTTCATATAGTTTTCAAAGCCTTGTTGCGTAGCAAAGCGGGGATCAGAGTTCCCCCAACAAGCAAAAAAATAAATTGCCGTTTTATCACGTGGTTTTAATACAACATAAGATGTATTGGAGATGTTTGAAGGTTCACTTGTTGTTTTATTTTCCACATGGTCTTCTGTTGAAAACACAATTGCCATCCCAAGATTGGTATCCGAGCCTTCGGCCTGCTTTCCATAAGTGGCAATGGAAGAAAAATGACTATTATATTTTTTATACACCACTTTGGCATCAATAAAATTGGCAACACCAGTAACCAAATTTTGAGATTTATTTAAAACCAGAGATACATCGTTCTTATAATAAAAATTGCCATTAGTAATAGTTATTGTTTCGCTACCGTTTTGATTTGCATTTGCTACGTCCCAATTTGTAAAACTTAATTTAAATGCGGCTTGCAATGGCCCTTCGTATAGGACTTGAAAAGTAGTGGTATCAGCATCGCCCAACCGATATATTTTGTTGTTTTCTTTTACTGCTAAAGCACCTGCGCCCAATGAGTTGCCCACCTTTAAAATATCCATGCCCCAAGGTTGTAAACTGTGCCAACTTGCACTCACACCAACCTTTTCTAAAATCGGAACATCTACAATTTTTCCATAAATATCCTTGCCATTTCTATAATCAAAAAAACTCCTAAAAGCTACTTTATCATTTTCCAAACCAGGACCTTCCATTTGGTAAAAGGGCTTCTCTATATTTTGCACAAAGCCCCTGTAGCGTACAGTATGATTAATTTCTGTTGATGGCACTGCGGTATCTGACCGAAGGCTCAATTGAATATTAGTACGTTTTGGGAAAGACATTTCTGGTTTTGATGACCAATCGATATGAAGTGTATCTTTTGCATTTGCAGCTAGGCTTACTTCTATCAACAGTTCATCCCAAATACCATCATTATTGGTGTCAATCGTTTGAAAAACCAAAAACTGGTTGTGCATTTTTATAGAAGGTGATAAACTATTATTTGCTTGTCCTAAGTCAGCTTTTGTTATCGAGATAATTTCTTTATATCTAATTAAAGTAGTTGGATTAAAAATAATTACAGACTGCTTTTGAGCGTGACTTTCGGTATAAAAACCTATAAGCAATAAGCAAGCAAATAGTTTCTTGTTAAGAATAATACTTACCACTATAAGTTGCATTTACTAGCGAAGTTTAAGTTCACGTTATACCTGATAATTTATCATTGCCTAATGCCTAATGGTAGGCGAAGTATCAGGATTGGCTGCCCCACGTCTCGGTTTCATAGCATTAAAAGTGGTTGGTCCTTCATAAACTTTTATTTCATCGTAATATGCAATTGCATTATATGCATCGTTAGCTACATTGTTGTTCCAGTCAAAGGCATAAATTCCTTGTTTAAAATAACTATAACCCATATTTCTGTAGCCAACTCTTTTATTGATTTCATTAACTACTTTAACGCCATTTTTCCATACTTCAATGGCTCCATTATTAGAGGAGCTGTTAGACCATACAATCCTCATAACGTAGTCTGTCCATTCACCTAATTCAATTGAAATGGGAATACTTTTACTTTCGCCAGAATCATTCACATTCCAACGGTACGTCAATTTGAAGAATCCGGTATTCGGAAGGGATGGATCTACCGATCTATAAAAAGCTACCGGTGGATTTTCAGAATTTCCGTTAAGATCAATACCGTCAGGCGCATGAAGTTGAATATAAATTTCCCTTCCTCCGCCATTTCCGGCATCTTTCGGACTACTGTATGCATTATCACCCCCATCCCATTTATTGGAGCCGGTACCTGGATTAGGGATGTAAATACTCCAGGCATACCAGATTTCAGTAGGCGAGTTGTTGTTCGAATTGCAAGTCTGATTTTGAAATTTTAATTCAGACCTGTTGCCCTTGGTGCTTGCATAATTGCCATCACTTTGCCGAGTTTCAAAACGGATAACACCATTCCCTGGTCTTCCTGCGACTGCCAGAGGGGTTGTGGTTAACCCGCAGCGTCCTGAGAAAAACTGGTTCTGATTAATGGCCAACGGCCCTGAATGATTAGTCAAATTGGCAATTCCCGTACCTCCCAAACCCGCTGCATCATAATCAGCGAAAAACACCTGCTGAGCTATTGCCTGCTGACTATAGCAGACACTGACCAAAATGCCAACAGTAATATAAACTTTTAACTTATCGATCACTTCCATCACCATTGGAAGTTTGAGAAAAATGGGTAGAAATCGTTGCATGGTAGAAATCGTTTTTGTTGTTGAGTGAATGTATTTGCTGGAACCTCAAGCCATTTGAAACTACGCTGAGGATCAGTGCGATTCCGAAAGAAATCTCCATAGCGGGGATTAAAAGGGTAGCACTTTTTAAAAGCGCTACCCCAAAATTTTAACAGATAATATTAATAGCCGGGATTATTAGGAGCCAGATTTGGGTTTAGAATTAACTCTGTTGCCGGAAGTGGCATAAGGTAATCACGTGTTGGATCAAACAAGGCACGAGGCTCCAGGGATCCTGGTCCTTTAAAAACCACATCGCCCAATTTCCTTCTTTTAATATCGTACCATCTTTTCCATTCAAAGGCCAATTCCAACCTCCGCTCTTCCAAAACAAGATTGATAAAATCAGTCTTAGATAATCCAGTAGCTACATTGGCAGGAAAAGCTGTTGGTGTACCTGCCCAATTTCGCGCACGCGCTCTCACTTGGTTAACATATCCTTCAGCTTCAGCATTTACACCTGCCGATTCAGCAAGTGCTTCGGAAGCAATGAGCAACACTTCAGCATATCTAAAATCAGCATAGTTAAAATCTGAAAATCGACCGTCTACATTTGCTTTACCGGGGAATCTTCTCCATTTAGCAATGTGAGGACGTTTTTCATTTGGAAAATTAAGGTAGCCAACCCATTGGCCATTATTAAGGAAAGTTGAATCGGTGAAACTTACTTTTCTACGATAGTCAAGAGCGTTCCATGTAGTGTACACGGCAAGAGCGGGAACATTCACACCAAATCCAAGCTGGCGAGTATTCCTCACACCCACCATTGGACCCATCAAGTCATCGTTTAAACTACCTAAATTTTGTAGGCCTAAGAAATCAAATGTGAAAATAGTCTCTTTCAAAGCATCTGCTTTATCTGCCCGAAAAAGATCTTGAAAATCAGCTTCAAGTTGATAGTTAAAAGTTGCTCGATTGTCAATTACCCATTTTGCTTCTGTATACGCATCTGCATAATTACCCTGCGTAAGATGAACAGATGCCAAGTAAGAAGCAGCTGTTCCTTTCGTGGGCCTTGATCGAACATCAGATACAAAAGAATTAGGAAGCCATTGCTTTGCAAATACTAAATCTGCTTCAATACCAGCATAGATATCTGCTTCTGATGTTTTAGAAATTGTAGTTAGCGCTAGTGGATTTGACACGGCAAAATCAATATAGGGCAAATCACCAAACACACGCACCATATGATAATAACTAAAGGCCCGGATGAATCTAGCTTCCGCTATATAGGGGTTGATTTCGGCTTCAGATAATCCCAAGCTTATCGCTCCCGCTTCTGCAGCGTTTGCTGCATTGATCACCTGATACCATACAGGCCAAAACCTGGAGACCATTCCATTCCGATCATCCATATTGAAATCATTGACCTGAACACGTTCAGCAGAAGTGGAACGGTTTCCAATGTCTACCATATCACTACGCAACATCAAAGCAGAAGCAAACTGCCTTCCGAAAAGTGATTCAGAAGCAATTACTCCATATGCACCAAAAATAGCAGCTTCAACATCTTTCGTTGTTTTAAAAAATCCTTCAGGTGCTAGTAGGCCTACCGGATTTTCCTCTAAATCAGCACATCCAATGCCGGAAAAGAAAATCGCTATTACAAATATTTTTATAATTCTATTTTTCATAATCGTTCTTAATTAAAAGCCAATTGATAAACCCACTGTAAATGACTTTGCATTTGGATAGCTACCGTAGTCTAAACCCAAATTTTGGTTTGAACCTGAACCTGATCCGCCTGAACTGTAGTTGACTTCCGGATCAATGCCTGGATAGTCTGTAAACGTGAGAATGTTCTGTGCACTCACATATACGCGTAATTTTTGGATCGCCATTTTTTCAACCAATGCAGCCGGTAATGTATATCCTAGCGCGATATTTTTCAACCGCACAAAACTTCCATCATATACCCATCTAGACGAAACGCGTTGCGGTCTTCCAGATGCCCTTGGCACATCCGTATCGGTGTTAGTCGGTGTCCAACGATCCAATGCACGTGTTGTCGAGTTATTGAATCCCGACATAGTTTCTAGCTCGAGCAATGTATAGCTCAGGATATCATTTCCTTGTGATGCTTGAAAGAAAATATTCAGGTCGAAATTTTTCCAGCTAAAATCATTTGAAAACCCCCAAATAAATTTCGGGTTTGGATTTCCTATAATGGTTTGATCTGCACTATTCAAATTTCCATCCTCACTTACATCCCTAAATTTTTCACCTCCGGCAGTTTGTTCAAAACCAGCGCCCGGAATAAAAGTATCATTAGCTTGGTAGACCCCATCGTACTCGAAACCCCAGAAGCTACCAACCGGATAGCCTACACGAAGTATTTGAGTGCTGCTACTAATGCCTATCAAATGGCCAGGGCGTGATCCTGTAAAGACATCATTGCCACCCGGAAGTTCCAATACTTTATTTTCATTAAAGGAAATATTGAAATCAGAGTTCCATTTAAATTCTCCAACCAAATTCCGTGAAGCAAAACTAAATTCAAAACCTTTGTTCTCAACTTTTCCAACATTGCTTAGCACTCCACCAAACCCTGAATACTGAGGGAGCGGCAATGCGAACAACAAATCTGAAGTGACCCTATTGTAATAATCTACAGTGATTGTCAAGCGATCATTCCATAATCCTATGTCTGCACCTATATCAAATTGTGCAGCAGTTTCCCATGTTAAGTTATTGTTGGCTACTGAAGTTGGTCGAACTGCATTTACAGGTACTCCATTTATAACTGTATAGACTGTTCCAAACCGTGCAAGTGATCCATAAGGGCTAATCGCTTGGTTACCGGTGAGCCCATAACTTGCTCTCCATTTCCAAAAACTAATTATAGGAATATTGGTCATGAAATTTTCACTCCCCATATTCCATGCAACAGCACCGGAAGGAAAAAATGCCTGTTTATTGTTTTTACTGAAATTGGAAGAACCATCAGAGCGCGCATTTAATGTTAAGAGGTATTTTCCTTTATAGGAATAATTCAACCGTGTGTAATAGGATGAAATTACTGATTCACTAAAGAAAGAATTGGGTGGTTGTGCAATAGCTCCTCCGTTCAAATTCCAAAAAGAGACCGCATCTGTAATAAACGACTGTGAGGTAGCGCCCCATGATTCGTTGCTGAATTTTTGAAGGGAATAACCACCCAATACTGTAAGGGAATGATCTGTACCAAAAGAAGTAGTGTATGTCAAATAATTCTCATTAATAAGGTTTGTGCGTTTGGTAGCATTAATGCTGCCTTGCCCACCGACATTTCTACCTTGGTTTAAGGTTGTAGGAATGAAAATTCCAGTTCGGCCATTGTTGACTGTTGCACCAAATGAGGTACGGAATTTCAATGACTCTAAAATTTTAAACTCACCATATACATTGCCCTGAAAACGATCCGTCAACGACTCATTCTGATATTCATTTGCCACTGCCACTGGGTTGTCGGTAGGGTCGCCAACCAATGCAGTAGTATACGATCCGCCTGGCTCGTATATTCCCTGATCAGGCATGAATTTATAGGAAGAAGAAATAACACCCGTATTGTTTATGCCTCCAGAACCTTCCTGTGTTATTGTTCCGTTCTGACTTTCGCGTTGCGCAAACATATTAAGTCCAATGTTTAAACGTTTGCTCGCAGTAAAATCTAAGTTGGAAGTAACCGAAAATCGACCATAATCTGAACCTTTGATAATTCCTTTCTGATCAAAAGAAGTTACGCCTACATAATAGCGTGCAGCTTCCGTTCCACCAGAAGCGGATAGTGAATAATTTTGGATCGCACCGGGTCTAAAAATTTCATCTTGCCAATCCGTATTCTCACCAGATGACACATACGCAGGATTGATCTCTGTGATATAATCCGTGAATTGTTCACCATTTAATAAATCGAGTCGACTGATTTCCTCTTGAAAGGAATAAGAAGAGTTGAACTGTATATTTGTGGTTCCTGTTTTTCCTTTTTTGGTGGTAACTAGGATCACACCGTTTGCAGCACGTGAACCATAAATAGCAGTTGCTGAAGCGTCCTTTAATACCTCTATTGATTGAATGTCCTCAGGCGGAGGTAAAACCCCACCTACAAATCCATCAATCACAAAAATCGGATCACTGCTGGCATTGATAGAGGAAGCACCACGAATACGGATTTTAAAATCTGAACCTGGGGCTCCATTGTTTGATTGAATTTGAACCCCTGCTGCACGGCCTTGTAGTGCTTGCTCTGCACTGATTGCCGGATACGCTGTTAGCTGTTCTGATTTTACAGAAGAAATCGATCCTGTTAAATCACTTTTCTTAACGGCACCATAACCCACCACAACTACTTCTGCCAATTGAGTGATATCTGCAATCAGTATGATGTCAATCGTATTTCTTGAATTAACCCTAGCCTCCTGCGTAGTGTACCCAATAAATGAAAAAGATAGGATAGTTTGAGAGCCTGATAATCTGATAACATAGACACCATCAGAATCGGAGGTTGTACCGTTCGTGGTTCCTTTCTCAAGAATTGAAACTCCTGGTAAACCAGCGCCATCTTCTCCAGAAGTAAGTTTACCGGTTACGGTAAACTCTTGGGCAAACGTGGCTGAAGAAAGAAGCATCAAACCAAACAAAGCGGACAGACATACTTTCAATGCGGATCGACTGGGTCTTAAACCTGCATTGGGTGGAATTTTAAAGCGTACAGTTTGCATCATATGTGGAAAAGTTAAAGTGGAAATATTATATGGATTACGTTTTCGGTATTTGTGTCCAGAAATCGATTGCCTTGTACAATCGATTGCATTTTAGTAAGGTTTTTTGAATTTGGCAAGACAAGAGTGACTATTTTTTATGAAAGTTTGTTTTTAAGGTAAAATAAGCATTTAGTAGCGCATAAAATATTTTAATGATAGGACATAAAAGGTATTCCCGAGTAATTTTCACCAATCCTAATTCTATTTCTAAATGTTTTTTAATATATATTGCGCAATCGATTACACTAACAGAACACAACCTTATGGATTCCTCGCGTTACCCTACTCATCCTGATCAATTCAAAACACTCGACACCAGAAGCATCCGGAAGGAGTTTCTTATTGAAGATCTTTTTTCAGAAGACAAAATCACACACACTTATACCCATTACGACCGTCTCATTATAGGCGGTGTACAACCCACTAGTCAAGCCATTAAATTGGAAGCCATTCCGGCATTAAGGGCAGAATTCTTTTTGGAGCGCAGGGAAATTGGAATTATAAATGTGGGGGATAAGGGATCCATTACTGTTGACGGTATGGTATATTCACTCGAAAATAAAGGAGCACTATATATTGGAAGGGGTGTTAAAGAAGTCATCTTCCATAAACCTGAAAAAGGCACCTCGCTTTTTTACTATAATAGTAGTAATGCTCATGCATCTTACCCAGTGCGTAAAGTTTCCATAGACGAAGCCGAAACAGTAGAACTTGGATCGTTGGAATCTTCCAACCATCGAATTATCCGGAAGCTTTTGGTTCAGTCAATATTGCCCACGTGTCAACTTCAAATGGGCCTAACCGAATTAAAATCCGGTAGTGTATGGAATACGATGCCTCCGCATACTCACGATAGAAGAATGGAAGCGTATCTTTATTTTGATGTTCCCAAAGACCAAACTGTCTGCCATTTTCTGGGTCAGCCAGATGAAACACGACATATTTGGGTAAAGAACAATCAAGCGGTATTGGCGCCACCGTGGTCGATCCATGCCGGTGCAGGCACCAGCAACTATTCATTTGTGTGGGGCATGGCTGGAGAAAACCTTGACTTTTCTGATATGGATGCCGTTAAACCGACTGACCTGAAATAAGATGACCCTTTTCGACCTCACCGGAAAACGAGCCCTAATTACAGGCGGTACTCATGGGTTGGGCATGGCTATGGCTAAAGCATTAGGCGATGCAGGCGCAACCCTTTTAATCAACGGCCACAATCGGGAAAAGATGAACAACGCCTTGAAAGACTATCACGCTTCCGGGTATCACGCTAAAGGATTTCTGTTTGATGTAACAAACGATCAAGAAGTAGCAGATTACATTGAAAAAATAGAGCGGGAAGTGGGGCCAATAGATATTTTAATCAACAATGCCGGCATCATCAAACGCATTGCTATGGAGGAGATGGAAACTGCAGACTTTAGGCAGGTAATTGAGGTGGACTTAATTGCTCCTTTTATTGTATCAAAATACGTAGGCCGATACATGATCGCACGTAAAGCAGGAAAAATCATTAACATATGCTCGATGATGAGCGAATTGGGACGCAACACTGTATCGGCCTATGCAGCTGCAAAAGGTGGATTAAAAATGCTCACACGCAATATGGCTACTGAATGGGCCAAGTATAACATACAAGTAAACGGCATCGGTCCTGGATATTTCGCTACCGAACAAACCGCGCCCATGCGGCAGGACGGCCATCCATTTAATGAATTCATTATCAACCGCACACCTGCCGGCCGCTGGGGCAATCCTGAAGACCTCGGGGGAACCACTATTTTTCTTGCCTCACGTGCCAGCGATTTTATAAATGGGCAAATTATTTTTGTAGATGGTGGTATATTAGCGACCATTGGAAAACCGGCTAATGAACCCTAGCCTATGAAAAAAGGAAAATCGACCATTCATGATATTGCCGAAAAGCTAAATATTACGGCCTCTACCGTATCGCGAGCCTTAAACGATCATCCGCGCATTAGCGATGCCACTAAAAAAGCAGTGCAACGTGTAGCAGAGAAACTTCACTATCAACCTAACCACATTGCGGCAGCCCTTAGAAGTGGCAAAAGTAATATCTTAGGAATTATTGTTCCTACCGTAGACCGAAGTTTCTTTTCATCTGTAGTGCATGGTATTGAAGAAATTGCGAATGGCTCGAAATACAATGTCATGATATGCCAAACTCATGATAATTATGAAAAAGAAGTAACTACGGTTAATGCGTTACTGAATGCGCGTGTGGATGGAATCATTGCTTCATTTGCCAAGGAGACCAAAAAATTTGATCATTTTTTAAAAGCCAAAGAAAAAGGAATTCCAGTAATCTTGTTCGATCGTTCCAACGATGAACTCGAAATGAGTCAGATTGTGATTGACGACTTCCTGGGTGCCTATAAAGCGACCGAGCACCTGATTCAGCAAGGATGCAAAAACATAGGTCATTTTACGAGCATCCGAAAAATAAGTATTTATAAGGAGCGCCTTCGTGGATACAAAGAAGCATTGATTGCCAATGGACTGCCCTATCAGGAATCTTTAGTAATAGAAAGTAATCTACAATTGGAAGATGGCAGAACCAGCATGGAAAAACTGCTTCAGTTGCCACAACCACCCGATGGTATCTTCTCTGCGAGCGCCTATGGCATTATGGGCGCGCTTCAGATACTGAAGGAAAGAAAAATAAGTGTGCCTCAGCAAATTGCATTAATAGGATTCAGTAACGAACCCTTCACCTATCTTACCGATCCTCCGCTCTCTACGGTGGAACAGCATAGTGTTCGCATGGGAAATGCTGCCGCTGAAGTTTTTCTCGAAGAAATTTTAAACCGGGAACAGAAATTTATTCCGCAAAAAATCGTGCTTAAGCCCGAGCTCATCGTACGGCAATCTTCCCTCCGCAAAAACTCCGAACAAGCGTGATAAATAAGAGTGGCTGAATTGCTGATATAAAGTAACAGATTATGCATTAGAAAATTGTAGTCTTCTGTTTTTTTGACGCACAATATCAAACAAACCGTCCAGCCATTTCTGTCTTTCACCCGCTGCTGATATGTTGAGCGTTGTTTTTCCTGCATGTTTTGTGATCCAACTTCCTAATGCAAAGCATTTGAACCTTAAGGTGCTTAAAGTGGCTCGGGACTTACTCTGAAGCACTATTTGCCTAAATAAACTCATCAGGTTATACGCTATCATGATCGTTCTGAAGGCAGCTTCTGTTGCCCAAAACTTGTCCATACAAAAGCTATCTAGTCCAAAATCATATTTCAGTTCTTTGATACGGTTTTCAGCATCTGCACGGTCTTTATAACTAAGCCATATCTGCTCAGCGGGGCAAGTCAAGGCTGGTAACATATAAGCTATAACTGTATCGACCAACGGGCTCATCAAACAATAAAAGCTTGCCCGCTGCATTGGTAAGAATCTCAATATTCTTTCGCACGGCCACCATCCTTCAAGAATTAATCAACCGAACTAAAGATGATGCAGCCGCCACTCGGTTTGCAAAATTAATGCGCGCTTATTCAAAGGCAGCCGAGTTGGTAGGTTCTGGTTTTGATATGAACCCTTCACCCGGAAATATCAAAGACGGGTTAATTACTGATGCGATGAAATCGGCAGGAGCAGCAAAAAAAGGAGGCACTTCGCCCATTGCCGATGTGTTAGACTATACAGAATACGTAACTAAGTCTGGCCTGAATCTATTATGCACACCCGGCAATGATGTTGAAAGTACAACCGCTATGGCGGGATCTGGCGCCAACGTTATCTTATTTACTACTGGCCTTGGCACGCCAACTGGAAATCCAATAACACCCGTCATAAAACTATCAACAAACACAAAGTTGGCAATGAAGATGCCTGATATTATTGATATTGATTGTGGTGCAATTATTTCTGGTGAAAAAACCATTGAAGAAAAAGGCGAAGAAATTCTGGACTTTGTAATTGAGGTAGCCAGTGGAAGAATAAAACCAAAAGCTGTTTTACTAAATCAAGATGATTTTATTCCGTGGAAGCGTGGGGTTTCGTTGTAAGAGCAAAAAGTATTTTTCTAAATCAATCAGTCTCAGGCAAATACAACAACCGCTGATTGGCAAAATCAAAGAGTGTTAGTCTTCGCAAATCATAGTAAGCTGTCCAGAAAGATTTAAGGGCATCCAGGTAACTGCGCTTGGCAGCATCTTTTTCTGTTAAGGGCATCTCTAAAAACCTTTGCTCTCATTACCTCAACCCCTGCCCCTTCTCCGAAAGAAAAGGGTAAGCGGATTTTTTAGAGATGCCCTTAATGCATTGTTCAAGTCACAATTTGAACAAATGCCATATTTGCTTAAATTGTATTGCACTAAAATGATGTTTTGACACCTTTTAAAACAGTAGTCGTCTTTGTATTTCTGTCACTATTGGGAGTGATGTTTATTCCTCAATTTGCGGTTGACCTAGAGCCGGACTACAGTTTACCGAAATTAACGATTTCCTTCTCCTTGCCCGATGCCCCACCCGAGACTGTAGAACAGGAAGCTACCGCCCCTATTGAAAATGTTCTTTCGCAATTGACCGATATAAAAGCAATCTATTCCATATCGAACTACAACAATGGATTGGTTGAAATCACATTCAACAACGAAGCGAATCTTGAGTTTAAGAAGTTTGAAGTTGCCTCGGCAATGAGGCAGTTGTATCCCAAACTGAACGGCAACATAAGCTATCCCATTGTAGAACAAAGAGGGCGGGAATCCGAAAATAAAAAGGTGTTATTACTTTACCGTATAAATGCTAGGATAGCTCCCTTTCAAATTAAGAAAATCGTGACTGATATTTTTGTGCCAACCCTTTCACAAGTAAGAAATGTGAAACAGGTTGAGGTTGCAGGTGCTGAAGACTTGCAAGTGACCATTGAGTATGATCAACTAAAATTAGATAAGCACCATCTCCCAATTTCATTGATTGAACAAAATATTTTGGAACGTTTTAATTCGCTATTCACCGGCAAATTAGCCACAGCCAGCGGACAAAAAATATTCAGTAAAGTTGAAAATTCATTCGATTCTATCGATCAATTAAAAAACCTGCTTATTGTGGCGGATAGTGTTTCGCTGCCCTTACACTATTTTGCCAAGGTTTACTTTGAAGAATCTGAGCCCACAAACTATTTCAGAATAAATGGCCAAAACTCGGTAGCCCTTGCCATTTATGCGGATGCAGAAGTAAATCGTACCACGTTGGCTACCACCATCAAAAATAAAATAGCCATCCTTGCGGCACAGCTTCCGGTCGGCTACCAGTTGCAATTGGACTATGACGATACAGAATTTCTTACTAAAGAAATTAACAAGAACTACACGCGCGCAGCGCTCGCGGTGGGCATACTTTTTCTATTTGTACTGGTAAGCTATCGCAACTGGCGACACCTTATTATTCTTGCCTCAGGCATTATTATAAACTTATGCCTTACCGCACTAATGGCTTACTGGCTAAAAATTTCAATTCATTTATACACCATTGCCGGGCTCACTATTTCATTTGGGATGATGGTGGACAACGCCATTATTATGTTAGATCAGCTTGATAGAAATGAAAACAACGGAACTTTCAAAGCAATTATAGGAGCTACGGCCACTACCATAATCGCTTTGTTGCTGATCTTTTTTTTACCAGATGAAGAAAAACAAAATCTTTCTGAGTTTGCAATCATTGTTTCACTTGCATTGGGGTGTTCAATTCTAGTAGCCATATTTTATATACCTGCAGTTTACCAACTTATCTTTGACCATGTTGTTAACAAAAAACGAAATCACTCAATCAAATCGCTTAGAATCAACGCACAAATTTTTAGTAGATATTTTCGCTTAATTCAATTTTTAGCGCGGTATAAAAATACAATTTATGTTTTGTTGATACTTGCTTTTGGCATTCCGGTATTTTTGTTGCCAGCAAAATGGGAAGGGCAAGCCTGGTATAATAATACGATAGGTAGTGAGCTTTATCAGGAAAACATCCGTCCATATACCGATAAATTCCTTGGCGGTTCGCTGCGCCTGTTTGTGCGCAATGTGTATGAGCGTAGCGGCTATCGCGACCCTGAAAAAACCCGACTTTATATAAATGCCGCCCTCCCGTATGGCAACACGCTGGCCGACATGAATAGGGTGATTGGTGGTATGGAAAGTTATTTGGCCACCATTCCCGGAGTTGAAAAATTTATTGCCTTAGTCTCGTCTGGCCAACAAGGTTCTATTACAATTCTTTTCGATGAGCAAACTGAAAACGGAGTGTTGCCTTATCAACTGAAAGGGCGACTGATTGCACGGTCGCTGGACTGGGGTGGTGTGGATTGGAGTATCTATGGCGTTGGGCGCGGCTTTAGCAACAGCAGTGGCGAATCGCTACCCAACTTTAAAGTAGAAATACGTGGCCATAATTACAACGAATTGGAGAAACAGGCAACCGTGCTGGCTGACGAACTTTTAAAACACAGACGGATACAAAAAGTAAATACTAACGAGCGATTGAGCTGGAACGAAAAACCAGCCGATCAATATGTGTTAAACTTTAATCAAGATGAGCTTGGTGCGATTTCCATTTCGGCCGCACAAGCAGCAAATTTAGTAAGACAAAAAACAAACCCGGCAACGCCTGCCCTCTACCTCGCCCTAGATCAAAAAAATATGCCGGTGCATCTCAAGCCTCAAGGTGGTACTGATTTTTCGGTTTTTGATGTGTTGCAAAGTAGTTTGAAAAGCCACGACATCAGCTTTAGCTTAAAGAACAATGCCACCCTTAGTAAAGAACGCACGACAAATGCCATCCATAAAGAAGACCGCCAGTACATTCGCCAAATTGGCTTTGATTACTATGGCAGTTACGAGTTTGGTAATAAATATTTAGATGAAGTGCTTTTAAAAAATAAACCCAACCTGCCTGCAGGGTACACTGTAAAAAAAATAAGTTGGTCGTTCTCGTGGTCAAAGGCAAAGCGGCAATATGGGCTGCTACTCTTGTTGATGGTAGCCATTTATTTAGTTTGTGCGGTTCTTTTTGAAAGCCTGAATCTGCCGTTTTATATCATCCTTGTTATTCCACTTTCCTTTATCGGTTTGTTTCTCGCCTTTGGGTGGTTCGATTTTTATTTTGACCAGGGTGGCTATGCAGCGTTTGTGCTGCTTGGCGGGCTAACCGTAAACTCATCAATACTTATAGTAAGTACATTCAATAACCTAAAGCACAAAACAAATAGAAACTTAGTAAAAGTTACCGCAGCAAAAGTAAAACCTATTATGCTTACTATACTCTCTACTTGCCTGGGGCTTACGCCTTTTTTAATAGGCGGCCAAAATGAAGTATTTTGGTTTGCGTTGGCGGTGGGTACTATTGGAGGGTTGGTGGTCTCGGTGATGGTTAGTTTGGTGGTGCTGCCTTTTCTTTTGGTTGGACTAAGTAATCATAAAAACAGGGATAAACAACTAAAATAGAATTATCTCTTCGGTAAAGTTCTTAAGCATCTCATACAATTCAGGATGAAGCACCGCTACCTTATTTTTTTTAGATTGAGCAAGCAAGAACCAATGTTTGAATTTCCGAAACTTTTTTTGCTATTGAAGTTGGGATTTACTCCATCTCTAAGTCAAATACCGTAACAAAAGGTTCTTTTCCATACTCAACTGCGTAGAGGTATTTTTCATCAGATGATGCAGCGATGCAAACCACTTCACGATCCAAGAGAAATTTATATTTTGGATCACCATTCCACGAAAAGACATAAACAATGGCGCTACCCACCGAATTGGATTGCGCTTTGCCAGAATATAGAAGAAAAATAAGGTTGTTTGTAACTGATACATCTAAGAATCCACGAATATTATCCTCACTCATAGTTGCGGATATTACATTTCCTTCACCAGCTTTAAATTGAGGGAAAGTCAAATCAATTGTTTTTTCTGGGATTATGGTGTACCCATCTATTTTTGATATTTGGAGATTAATCGAGTATTCAGAACTGATAATAATTTTCGTGCCATCTGGCTTAACGTCTATATCTCCTTGATAAGCCATTCCAATTACCTCAAGCGGCTGATACTTTAATTCAGTTGCAAACGGATAATCATTTTGAGTATTTATAAGCTTATGCATTCCATCAGATAAAGCATATCGCTTATTAAATAATCCAATGCCAACAAAAACAGAGTCATTTACTTTAATTAATTTTTGATGGTTAATGTCAAATCTATTATTGGAATCAAAATAATCCAATCGGTCATTTATCAAATCATTCAAAGATATCTGTGCAAAAATAAACTTTGGCCTAATAAACAATCCCAAAGAATTTGATCGGGGTATCTTTTGTATGGAAGTAGGGAATGTTAATTCACCAGGGCCATTTCCCATCGTCCCCACAAGCTTTACGCTCATATTTCTTAAATCTACAATTCGAAAATGTTTATTCTTATCGGAATCCTCCACTATTAGAAAAGAATCCAACTCCATAATTTTATTTGGATAAACAAAACTATTAGGGCTTATTGAAAGTCGCTTGCCTGTCAATTCTCTATTTTGCTCAAAGTCACCTAACGAATCAATCTCTTTGTTTCGGCAACCTAATAAGATTAATAAATAAATGGATAAAATTATTTGGTTTTTCATTCTGTTATTTAAATGTCACTCTTAGAACAAGCGGCATGCAAAACCCTCAATCACAATTAGGTGATCACATGCCGCCAACTTTCAGTATTACAATAGCAGATTAATTTTATTGACAGTCTGTCTTCTCACCATAAAAAATATGTGTGGTGGTTCCTACCACTACACGCGTACATTCTGACGTTCCAGTACCACAATTGACGCATGAGGCTTTAGCTGCAAATGATCCAACCAAAACCATTGATAACACACAAACGAAACCAATTAAACTTTTTAAACTTTTCATAAAATTTTATTTTTAGTTTTCTGCTTAAAGCATTATGTAAAAATAACCAGACTTAAACTTCTCCGTTCAACAGAAAAAAACAAAATAGTTCTTGAGTAAGATAATGAAATGAAATGAAATGAAATGAAATGAAATGAAAAATAAGATTTTAGAGTAAATACGTACTTTTTCAATGCCACCGTACCTAAATACACATGTATGTTTTTGGTGATTTTTTCTTCTAATGCTATAAATCAACTAATAATAGCAGTTGAACTTACGCAAACTATTTTATGCATTGCAGATTGTTTAAGCGATGCCTAACAAGAACTGGTTTAGCGTTTCCCTTCTTGTGTATTCTAAAATAGAGTTTGTAACTTTATTTTCCAAACCCTATACAACACTGTTTTCGCTATCTTAACGCCAATGCTCCGCTACCTACTTCTGCGTCCCATTGCCATTTCAGTAATTTTAATTGCCGCGCTGGCAATTAGTTTGCTTGTCTTTTTTCAATTGCCTGTTTCGCTTTTACCTGCTGTTGACGTGCCTGAAATTACTATTGCCGTGCGCTACCCTAACGCAAGCCCCGAAGAGATAGAGCAAAACATCCTGAAGCCCATCCGCGAAAACATGCTTACTTTAAATGGAATAAAAACCTCGGAGAGTTTAGCAAAAAATGAAATATTTTGGTTTGCGTTGGCGGTTGGTACTATTGGGGGATTGGTGGTGAGTACATTTTTTTTACAATTCCGCTGAATCATTAATCAATGTAATGACGGTTTAAAATCAGACTATCAATAGTCTTACTAATATCTTTTGATCTTTCCAATTCATTAAATTCTTCAAGCTTTATTTCCATTTCCTTCAATTTAAATAATAAATTAATCTTAAGAAGTATCTGCTTTGGGCTATCCGAAACTGAACTGCGCAAACCGATTTTATGATAAATTACTCTCGATGAATTTCCAGGTTGATCAAAATTGAGATTGATTGGAACTATTAGCATAGGTACTTTGAAATAAATGGCATATTACTGATAAATAGTTGGTGATACCCATGTGGGGGTATTGAGAGCCAGGTAGTTACAATGAGTTTAGTGAAAGCGGTTTCACTAAGCTTTTTTTGTTTATGGGAAAGACAAAAAAAGCGAT
>Ga0163152_10000759_pt1 | contig 53458 bp, 48 predicted proteins | sample OliLakLV19MP8IB2_FD_148635 | JGI IMG/M metagenome (GOLD analysis project Ga0163152, IMG submission 148635) | Freshwater microbial mat bacterial communities from Lake Vanda, McMurdo Dry Valleys, Antarctica - Oligotrophic Lake LV.19.MP8.IB-2 | ecosystem: Environmental > Aquatic > Freshwater >... | reverse complement strand
AGAAATGACCGCTGGGACCTCCTCTTCCCTCACGCCAAACTCACTTCACTCGCCAATAACTAATCCTTTCTCTGAACTCCTTTTATCTTCCTCTTTCAACTTACCCCCGAAACCGTGAGTTGCGCCCCTTTGCTGGAGACCGGCATTTTATTGGCGCGGAACAAATATCGTCTGCTAGGATGGGGAGAGCGTTCGCCAATGAGTGGGAGGTGATGACACTTTTCGCACCATCTGGAAGGAAAACCGCGGCCTGGCGATGCGGTTGAAAAACGCCAGGTTCAAAATCAGCAATGCCAGCCTGGAAGATCTCGATTACCGGGATTCACGCGGTTTGAAACGGGCCCAGATCGATCAGCTGCGCAGCTTCCCAATGGATCGAGCATCATCGCAACTCCATCGTCACCGGGCACACCGGCACCGGCAAAACTTACCTGGCGTGCGCCCTGGGAGTACAAGGCTGCCGGGAAGGCCATCGCAGACTCCACTACCACGCGCCCAAACTCATCCGTGAACTGGAGGTGGCCCGCGCCAATGCCAGCATGCTGGCCCTGCTCAAGAAACTGGCCCGAACCCGGCTACTCTTGGTGGACGATTTGGGAATCTCCAATGACCAAAAAAGGAGGGCTAAATCTTGACTCTATTCGGACACCCCTTTAACAGTGAATCCGAGCGTCGCTTCGCTCCGATTACTGTCCGGCCAATCCCGGAATGCTGTCCGATCTGTCCGATATAAATCGGAATAAGTGTCCGATATCATCGGAATACGCATGAAAAAGGGTATGGAGGCGAAGTCGAAGGAGTTCGTAGAATAAAGTCGCGGAGATTTACAGCTAGACATGAATCGGTATTATCTGTTCATAAATGAGTGTGCCAAACCACATTTCTCCATTCCGTTACCCAGGCGGAAAAACTTGGTTCATACCATTCTTCAAGAATTGGCTCAATTCTGCCGAGATTGTCGTAGAGCCTTTTGCAGGCGGGGCATCGGTTTCGTTGGCCTGTTTAGTTTCAGGTGTTTGTAAACACGCCATCCTTGTTGAGAGCGACCCCAACATTGCGGCCGTTTGGAAAACGATTTTGGGACGTAATTCGAAATGGCTTGTTGAAAAAATTCGAGGATTTGAGGTTGCAGAAAAAACTGTTGAGAAAGAGCTTGCTGCAACCGTTGTGAATACAAGGCAGCGCGCATGGCAAACATTACTTCTAAATCGTGTTAGTCATGGTGGTATCGTAGCAAAGAAAGCTGGACGAATTCGGCAAGGCGAAGATAACAAAGGATTGTCGTCTCGATGGTATCCTCAGACTTTGATTCAACGAATTGAGCTCATCCATCAACTGCGCAATAGAATCTCTTTTCGTCACGGTGACGGCATGACCTTCTTAAAAGGTTGGGCTGATGCGGAGGAGGATGAGGGAGCTGCCTTGCTAGTTGATCCTCCGTATCTAATTGCGGGCCGCCGGTTGTATGACCATTGGGATATTAACCACGAAACTTTGTTTAGCCACTTGGGGAGAGTAGAAGGTCGCTTTATTGCGACCTACGAAAACCTCCCGGACATAAAAAAAATGGCCGCTAATCATGGCTTGCACACTCGTGTTGTTAGCATGCGCAGCCGGCAGCACACTCGAAAGAAAGAGTTGTTGGTCTCTTCGCATTTCACAAACTGATTTTAATTTATGCCAAACGAACAACTCGCCTTGTTTCCGGCTGAAGACGCCCCAAAACTGTTGCCGCTAGATGAACTATTTCTCGACCCAAAGAATCCACGCCTTGCCATTCAGGGCATAGGTTTTAGCAGGGAAGGGCAGGAAGAAATTCTTAAGATCATGGTGAGCGAACACCATCTTGTAGAAATCACAGATTCCATTATTGAGACGAATGCTTTCTGGAGGCATGAGCCGCTAATTGTGTCAGAAGAAGACGGGCATAAGGTGGTAACAGAGGGAAATCGGCGACTTGCTGCGGTGCAGATTTTGGTAGATCCCGAAAAAGGCCGACGGGCAGGCTTTCGAGACGTGCCCGAAATAGGGGAAGAACTACGGAAACGACTCCAAACGCTGCCGGTTGTAATAAAACCGAGGTCAAAAGTTTGGGACTACATTGGATTCAAACATGTAAATGGGCCGAGGGAGTGGGATTCTATAGCTAAAGCCAGATACATCACACGAGTTCACGACGAAGATCATATATCCCTGAGCGTCATCGCCAAGACCATCGGAGATCGCAATAACACTGTGCTGCGCCTTTATCACGGTTTACAGGTTTTGCTCCAAGCTGAGGCAAGCGGCTACTTCAATCGCGATGAGCGCTATTACAACGTCCGGCCATTTGCATATTCACATTTGTGGACTGGTTTGGGTTATGACGGCATACGAAACTTTCTTGGTATCAAGGTTGAGGACCGAGATAAGCCAAACCCTGTCCCTGAAACTAAATTGCCCAATCTTGTTAAGCTGTGTGTTTGGCTTTACGGACGACGCCATGAGGGGACGCCCGAAGTTGAGCCTTATGTCAAAAGCCAAAACCCTGATTTGCGGAAATTGGACGAAGCCATTGCATCACCGCGAGGGTTGGCTGCATTGGAAAACGGGCGCCCCCTTGAAAAGGCGCTTGAGGCTGCGATGGGGGATGAAAAGCTTCTACGTCGTTCACTAGAAGAAGCTGAACGCGGTTTGCGTGATTCGCGCGCATATTTCTCAACTGGATTTCAACAACAAGAAGACATTCTCGATTCTGTTCGAAATATTGCCAAGTTATCAAAATCACTGGAGCGAGAACTTAACAGCTCTCTCAAAGAGGAATAACGCTGCTAATTATGCTCACTGCTCCATCACCAAGTGCGGACGCTGAAGAGTTGGCAGACCATCTTGAACTGACAACTTTATGTGATCCCGACGGAAATAGTTCCATCACACAAATTGTTGCTGAGTTGGATCGAACAGGCGCGGAAAAAGAACTTTTTCCTGACGGGGATGAAGGCGCAGTATTGGAAGGAGTCGCCGATGCGGCCTTTCGTGCGTTAGATGAACGTTCTCAAATTTGTGGTGAAGCGTATCCGTTCTCTCTGAAAGGCAGTGCTTTAATTTCCAATGAAAGCGCTTCAGGTTCACTTTACGTTTTCTTGCTGTTGCTCTCCAGATTGGGGGGCAAAGCACCGAATCACCGCGACGCGGCAAAATTGTTCGAGGAAATCTCCGCGCTTGCAGCATGTTCCTACCTTGGGTCTGACCCAAAGACGAATGCTCATGTGTTTGGGTTTCCACGCCGTAAAGAACCAAAGAACTTTGGCGATGCGCTAAAAAATCTTTGTGAAAATGTTTTGAGGGATGGTGAGCCGAGATTAGATGACCCACTTGTCCCAGAACAAAAAGACGGCAGACTGGATGTTGTGGCATGGAAAGAATTCCCTGACAAAAAGCGCTCTCGAATAATTGCTTTTGGCCAGTGTGCTACCGGCGCGGACTGGGAAGACAAAGCTTTTGCATTAAAGCCAGTAGATTGGTCAAAACGATGGTTGCGCGACCATTTCTTACCAGATCCCTTGGCCTGCTTTTTTGTTCCACGATACATCCTGGAAAAACATTGGCGGCATAAATCGATTGAGGGCGGGTTGCTCTTTGACAGATTTCGAATTGCGGCACTTTCAAATAAGATTTTTGCTGCAGACCTTGAATTATCAGCGCGTGTTTGCGATTGGAATAAGGAAGCAATTCCTTCTTTGAATTAGTGAACACTTGGCCGATGCGCTTGAGTGTGATTCTGCGGCGGAAACGCCTCCCTCGCCCTTTGGAAGCCTTGGGTGAGGGGCCCGAAGGCCCTGAAGAAGGGAGCTGCAAGTTTTGGCAATATGGTCATCATCCATCCACTGCGTATGTGGGGGACATTGATTTACGGCGTGACAGGTGCGATTTTTCTGAGCATGGCAGCCATGGCCCTCTGGCATCTGCGCTGGGTGCGCCGATTGCCTTCACTAAACTCCTTTTGTCGGGACCAAACTGGCTTTATTCCTGATGGAAAACCTCCCCGCTGCTCCGTGGTCATCGCAGCGCGTGACGAAGAGGACCGGATCGAAGGAACTCTACGTCATTTGATGGCGCAGCATGGAGTGGAATCTGAATTCATCATTGTGGATGACCGCTCCACGGATCGAACTGGGGAAGTGCTTAAAAACCTCGCTGCACAGGATCCGAGAATAAAAGTCGTGCGCATTGATGTTCTCCCGGCGGATTGGCTGGGAAAATGTCACGCCTGCCATGTCGGGGCCAGCCTGGCCACGGGAGACTGGATTCTTTTTACCGACGCCGATTGCTGGTTGAAGCCCGATGTGATTGCCCGGGCCGTGAAGCTGGCAGAAACCGAAAAAGCAGACCACGTCACCATGTCGCCCGGCAGCGTGATGGAAAATACCGGGGCCAAAGCTTGGTATCTGTTGTTTCTGACCAGTCTTTTGAGCTGGTTTGCCGGGGTGAACCGCGACCGTTCTAAATCCCATGTGGGCATCGGCGCTTTTAATCTGGGGCGCACCTCCGTGTATTGGAGGTGCGGAGGTTATGAACGGCTCCGTCTCACCGTGGTGGACGACATCAAGCTGGGATTGTTGATACGCCGCACGGGTGGCAGGACGCGTGCTTTCCTGGGATCGGAGGATGTGGAATGTCATTGGGGAACCACGGTTGGAAGCATGGTGAAGAGTTACGAAGCTCCTCGGAGATGGCCAATCAGATTAATTTTAAGTATTGGAATCTTGCTTTCAAAGTGGGTGAAAACAAGGTGAAGAAAGCTGTCTCCACCACAGATCCGGCAGCCCCACCACAGCCCGGAATCGATGAATCTATACCCTCTGCTGAAATAATCGCAGCCCCGGATACAAGGATTCCAGATCCTGGCTCCGTTTCAGTCAACACTCCTCCAAGTTTGTAACCTGTTCGGCACGGGGTTGAAGCTGTCTTGGACTCTGAAAAGGTTTGTGTATGCTTCCCGCATGCGTTCCCGATCCATCCCTTGCTTGCTGGCGACTTTGTCGCTGCCGGTTTTTTTGCAGGCGGCCGAACCTGGAAATCTCCCCGTCGCAAACACAGGCAAACCCCCGAATTCCCCGACCGAGGATCCGCGTCAGGCGATGAAGCTTTTCCGCGTCCAACGGGGCCTGGATCTCAATCTGTTTGCCGCCGAACCATTGATCCAGAATGTCGTCAGCTTTTCATTCGACGAAAATGGGCGCGTTTACGTGGTGGAAACCGGGAGGCGACGGTCCTCGGTTTATGACATTCGTGGTTATCGCGGCTGGGTGGATGACGACATGGCGCTACGAACTACGGAGCAGCGGGCTGCTTTCCTTCGTGAAAAGCTGAATGCGCATCCCGACCAGATTCCGCAAAACGCTCGGAAAGATTTTAATCGGGATGGGAAATTTGATGCGCGGGATCTCGAGGTGGAGTCGGAACGGATCCGGTTGATCTGGGATTCTGACCAGGACGGATTGGCGGACCGTGGGACGACCTATGCTGAAAACTTTTCGACCATCATTTCAGGGGTGGCTGCGGGGGTATTGGCGCGCCGTGGCGAGGTGTATTTTACCTGTATTCCCGATCTCTGGCGTCTGGCCGATTTGACTGGAGACGGTGTTTCTGACAGCCGGAAACTTTTGCATTCTGGATTTGGTGTGCATGTTGCTTTTGGCGGACACGACATGCACGGGCTGAAGTTCGGACCGGACGGAAAACTTTACTGGAGCATCGCGGATCGTGGTTACGGGCCTCCTCCGGACATCCGGGGTCACGGTTTTACCACTGAATTTTTGCGGCGAATTTTGCCGGATACAGGGACGATTTTTCGATGTGATCCGGATGGTTCAAATTTGGAAATCGTGGCGGTGGGAATGCGCAATCCGCAAGAGCTGGCGTTTGACCAGCATGGGAATCTCTTTACCGGCGACAATAATGCGGATGGAGGAGACAAGGCGCGGTGGGTTTATGTGGTTGAGGGGGCCGACTACGGATGGCGTTATGGCTGGCAGCACCTGCCCAAACTGGGCGCATGGAATTCAGAGCTTTTGTGGGGCCTTTTGCACTCAAACAGCGCGGCTTCCATCCTGCCTCCGGTGGCGCATATCGGTCACGGACCAGCCGGCATTGCCTATTACCCGGGAACCGGCCTGCCAGAGCGGTTTGATCAAAGTTTTTTCATGACCGATTTCCCGGGTGGAGTGCGGCATTTTAAAGTTCAAAAATCGGGCGCCGGGTTCACGGTTGAAAATCCTAAAGATTATCTCCAGGACAATTCAGGCGATCAAATGAACGGCAAGCTGGTCTGGGGCCTTTATCCGGTCGATATCGAATTCGGACCGGACGGAGGTGCGTATGTTTTGGACTGGGTATTTGGGTGGGAAAAAACCGGCAAAGGAAGGATCTACCGGATCCACGATTCGAGCGTGGACGCCTCTTCGCTGGTGAAAGAGACCAAGGCGATACTCGCGGAGGGATTTGCGGGACGTTCGTCGGCGGATTTGGCGGGCCTGCTGGAACATCGGGATCAACGTGTCCGGCAGGAAGCCCAGTTTGAACTGGCACAACGCGGTTCGAAATCCTTCCCAGTCCTCCTTAAACGAATCAAACCGGGGCAGCCCCAGCTCGCCCGAATACATGCCATCTGGGGCATCGGCCAGATTGCGCGGAAGTCTGAAAATGCTGGAAACGGAACCCGCCCGGTGACGCGGGCGTTGGATCGGGTTGCCTCCCTCCTTTCTGATCAGGATGCTGAAATCAGGGCGCAGGCAGCGAAAATCCTGGGTGACGTCGGGCACAAAAAGGCCCTGCCAATCTTGGTCGCAACATTGCGCGATCCGGAGCCGCGGGTGCAGTTTTTCGCCGCTCAAAGCATCGGGAAACTTGGCGGGCTCAAGGAAGTGGAACCGGTCAGGGCATTGCTCCGCTCCGTGGGAGACCGTGACTTCTATCTGCGACACGCGGCGGTGCAGGCTTTGTCGCCTTCCATGAGAGCGGCCTGGAAAGAACTTTCTTCCGATCCTGATCCGGCGGTTCGAATGGGAGCGCTCCTAGCTATGAGGAGTATGGAGATGGAGGAAATTAAGCTTTTCCTCAAGGACAACGATCCGAAGCTGGTTTTGGAAGCGGCCCGCGCGGTCAATGATCTTCCGGTTGAGTCCGCCATGAATGATCTGGCCGGGCTGATTTCGAATCCGGACCGGACCGAACCGGTGTTGCGACGTATGATCAACGCGAATTTCCGGCTCGGAACGCCGTCCCAAGCGGACGCGCTGTCGCAGTTTGCCACAAACCGGCTGATCTCAGTAACCGCGAGAGTGGAGGCGATGAGCGCCCTTTCGGATTGGGCCAAACCTTCAGGAAGAGATCGGGTCGTCGGTTTATGGAGGCCGTTGACTCCCGCACAACGACCTGTACCGGTTGCGGCCTTGGAGAATGCGGTGAATGCCGCACTTCATGACGCCTCGGCGGTTATGCGTGTTTCCGCTCTGGAAGCGGCGAGGAAAAATGGAATCTACAGCGTGGCTGGTATTGCCCGCAGGCTCGCTCTTGATGCCGCCGAAACAGTGGAAGTCCAGACGGCGGCGATTGAAGCCTTGGCCGCATTCAAAGACCCCGAATTGCAGTCTGTATTGCTCAAGATTTCCAGTAAAGCTCCGGAAACTTTGCGGAAACTGGCTGACAAGTTGTTGAGAGAAAGCGGGGGCGGACAGGATTTGAAAACGTTGGCGGCGAAATTGGATAATGGTTCAATCTCGGAGCGACAATCGGCTCTGCAACAGTTGGCCAAATCCAACCTGGACGGGACGGATCAGCTCTTAAAACAACAGTTCGGAAAACTATTGGACGGCACTCTGCCGAAGGAACTGTGGCTGGACCTTCTCGAAACCATTGGGATGCGGTCTGAACCGCACTGGAAAAAATCCATGGAAGAATTTGAAGCCAAGCGCCCGAAGACTGATCCCCTTGAACTTTGGAAAGAGTCATTGGCCGGTGGTGATCCGAAACTAGGACGGGCCATTTTTTATGAACGGGCGGAAGCCGGCTGTTTGAGGTGTCACAAGGTTGGCGGGGAAGGCGGGGATGTGGGACCGGTCCTGAGCGGGAAACAACCCGCTCTGAGTCGCGAACAAATTCTTGAATCGGTCCTGCTGCCGAACAAAAAGATCGCCCAAGGATTTGAAACTGCGATTGTCACCACGAAGTCCGGCGTGACCACCATTGGAACATTAAAATCCGAGGATTCGGATAAGGTGGTTTTGGCTTCGGCGGAGGATGGGATGGTTACGATCAAGAAGTCTGATATCGAGAGCAGGTCGGCCGGTCTTTCTCCCATGCCCGAAGGGATGGGGGAGATTCTGACCAAACGCGAATTGCGTGACCTGATGGAATTCCTGGCCGGCCAGAACTGAGATACTTATGAAGAAAGTCGTCATCATTTTGCTTTTTGCAGCCATTGGATCCGGGATTTTTTGGTATTGGCAGAAACAGGCTGGTTCCAGGGTTGAGACTTTGTCCAGCTCCGAACAGGCTACCGCCCTGGTTGAAAAACTGAAGGAATTGGTCGCGATTCGCGAGCGGCAGCTCAAGACTTATCAGAAAATGGTGGAAGTGGGACGTGCGCCATCCACGGGAACTCCTGAGATTGACCTGGTCGAAAGCAAAATCGAGCTGGCCCGGGAAACTCGTCAAAAAGAGGTGGTGCTGACTGAGATGCACAATTTGGTGGCGGCGTATGAACGCAGGCTGAAGGCTCTTCTGGCCGCACAGGAGGTCGGCGTGGTTTCCAGCTCGGACGTGGATGCCGCGAAGGCCGCTTTGGTTGAGGCGGAAATCCGGCTTTTGCGAGAACGGATCTTAAGGTGAAGAGAGGTTTGCGATGAGTTCCCTGACGGGTCGCGGTTCCGTGAACCGCAAAAAACTGAGTGCCCGGAACTTCCCACCACCCCGGCGTTTGCCTACACGGACCGCGGGTCTGTGACGTCTGTGACACGCACTGGGGTTTGGACATTCTTTAGGCATGACGAAGACCTTTGCCGCAAATCCCATAGGGATTTCGACCCAAAGCCCAAGGTTGCGAGGAACAAGCAACCCTGGGTAAATAAACCCCCAGACAAACAACCCCAACGTGGGTTGTGAATATCTTTCCAGGACGAACTCCGGTCGCTCTTACGAAAACACCGGGCAGAATGGGATGAACGATATCTTTGGGATTGAGACGCAACCCACGTTGGGGGTGAAAAACTTGAATTCATCCTCTCCCTGGGTAGCGACTGCGTCGCAACCCAGGGCTTTGGGACGAAATCCCGTAGGGATTTTCCCTGCAAAAATGTCCAAACTCCAGCGCGGGTCTGTGAGTCTGTGACCCGCAGCGCTCTGCCATGAAGAATGCTTTGAAACAAACGATACCGAAAGCACCACGATGTGCTGCGGGTCACAGACGTCACAGACCCGCGCTCCGGGGAGGTCCCCCTTTTCTCACCCACATCTAATCACGCCGCACGTCTTAAGCACTCTGGAGCACCGAGGCTGGGCTTGAGTTAATTGCCGTCCACTTTAAGGTCTTCGGCTCATATATGTCCCTGTTGGAAATTTTGAGTCTGGCCCTGGCGGGGGCGGTTGCCGGTGCGGTCAACGCCCTGGCGGGTGGCGGCACCCTTCTCACCTTTCCGACACTCCTGTTTTTTAACACTTCGTCTGTCGTCGCCAACGCCACGAGCACACTGGCATTGTTGATCGGCACGAGCGGCAGCGTTTATGGTTTTCGCAGGCATCTCGACAAGGTCAAACCGTGGCTCTGGCGTTTTCTGCCCGCCAGCCTCCTTGGCGGACTGGCGGGAAGCATCCTCCTCTCGTTCACCCAGGAAAAGTTGTTTTCTCAACTCGTGCCGTTTCTGATCCTTTTTGCCACCGTCCTTTTCACCGCACAAGGGATCATCAAGAAGCTGCTTGGATTGGACGGAAGCTCTCAGCATCAACCGAAACCGCACTCGGTCTGGGCCGCGATTCTTTTCCAGTTTGTCGTTTCCGTTTATGGCGGTTTTTTCGGTGCTGGAATCGGCATATTGATGCTGGCAACACTCGGATTTCTGGGGATGAAGGATGTCCATGAGATGAACACCATCAAAACCATCCTCAGTTCGGTGATCAACGCCGTGGCCGCCGTCTGGTTCATCGCCGCCGGGCTGATTCACTGGCCGAAAATGGGTGTCATGGCCTCGGGAGCGCTGGTGGGATATTATTTTGGCTCGCACTTTTCCCAGAAGATCTCCCAGAAACGGGTCCGCCAAATGATCACCACGATCGGGTTCGTGATTTCAGCCGCCATATTTTACAGGGAATTTCTGGCGCGATAGAAGATAACGTTGCCTTGTCACGGTTAATTTCAGTAAGAACAGACCCACGATTCTAAATATGCAGCTCTGCTTTTATAAATACCACGCGCTGGGCAACGATTACCTTGTCATCGACCCGAAAGACCTCGTCAATCCGCTCACGGAAAGTGAAGTAAAACTGATCTGTAACCGAAATTTTGGGATTGGATCCGACGGCATCCTGCTCGGTCCACTTCCTTCAAAAGTTGCTCCTTTCCGGTTGAGGATTTTTAATCCAGACGGAAGCGAGGCTGAAAAAAGCGGCAATGGCCTGAGGATTTTCGCGCGGTTCCTGTGGGACATGAAGCGGGTGATCGATGAAGAATTTTTGATAGAAACAGCAGGCGGGGTGGTTAAAGCCCAGGTTTTTGAGAACGGCCGCATGGTCAAGGTGGAAATGGGCCGGATCTCTTTCTGGAGCGATGTGATCCCGGTTGTCGGTGAAAAGCGTGAGGTTTTGAACGAGGAGATCAGGGCGGGGGACCGGACTTTCCAATATTGTTCGGCCACCATAGGCAATCCGCACTGCGTTTTGCCGCTGGACGAAATTTCCCAGGATCTGGCTTTAAAATATGGGCCTGCTTTGGAGACGCATCCCAATTTTCCGAAAAAAACCAATGTCCAATTCTTAAAGATTCTGGATCGAAACAATATTCAGATCGAAATCTGGGAGCGAGGCGCGGGTTACACCCTGGCCTCCGGTTCCAGCAGCAGCGCGGCCGCGGCGGTGGCGCACCGTCTCGGTTATTGTGATGCCTCGATCCAGGTTCATATGCCGGGCGGGATTATCTCGATCGAAATCGGCCCTGAGTTTTCGATCAGGATGACCGGCTCCGTAACCCGCGTGGCTACTGGACATCTGACCCAGGAGATGTTCGGCAAATAGAAATAAAAACTGCAGAAACGGAAGAAGGAGGACGTCTTGCATACCAAAGTATTGTTGATTGATGCTGTTGATTGGGGGACTTCTTACCAGGAACGGCATCCGTTGAAGGATGTCGGGTTTTGGTTCAAACGTCATTTCCCCGAAAACGTGGCAGACCTCATTGGAGTGAAGTCTGTTCATGACGTCCTGGAACTTGGGTTTCGAAACAACCTCGCCGGGATCATCATGAGCGGTTCGCCGAGGGACGCCCACGCTCAGGATCAGTTTACCGAACGTGCTGTCGTCCTGGTCCAGGAGATCCAAAAATCGGGCATTCCATTCTTCGGCGTTTGTTATGGCCACCAGTTGTTGGCGCGGGCCTTGGGTGGGGAAGTGGCGCGCGAACCGAATGGTCTGGAGCTGGGAAACGCGGAGGTTGAGCTGACCGATGCCGGCATGAAATCCTTTCTGTTCGAGGGCTGTGCAGGCCCGCAGTTGAATGTCCTTCAAAGTCACAGGGACGCGGTTCTCAAACTACCACCTGATGCCGAACTTCTGGCCGGCAACAAACACTCCGCGCATCAGTCATTCCGTGTGGGGAAGATGCATGGAGTGCAATTTCACCCGGAAACCAGCCCAGAGGTGCTTGAGTATCTCTGGACCCGCAGGATCGCGGCATTTCAACCCGTAACCGGGTTTGACATCCAGCAGCGGATCAGTTCTTTTCAACCGACTCCCCAAGGAGTGCGGGTATTGCAAAATTTCGTCTATTCAGTCTTATGATTTCCTCCTTTTCTTTTCCCACTAAAATATCGTTTGGTCCGGGCGTCATCAGTTCTATTCACGAGAAACTCAAGCTGCTCGGTGTTTCGCGACCGTTGCTGGTCACGGACGCCGGCCTCGCTCGAACTCCCGTCTTCCAGAAATTCCGGCAGCTGGGTGGGGATGCCTGGAAATATTTCGCCGAGGTCAAACCGAATCCCACGCTGGAAGATGTTCAAAACACCCTGGCGGCATATCAGGGATGTGACTCGGTGATAGCAGTGGGTGGAGGGAGTGTTTTGGATGTCGGGAAAGCGGTCCGGTTGTTGATCAAAAAACCTGACGCCGATCTCAAACAGTTTAAGTGGACCGATGACTGGAGCGGACTTGTTCCCTGCATCACGATTCCCACGACTGCCGGCACCGGGAGCGAAGTGGGGCGCAGTTCGGTCATCATCATCGATGGACGCAAATCAGTGCTCTTCCACCCCAAGCTGCTGGCGGATTTTGTTTTTCTCGATCCGGAAATCACAACCGGCCTGCCGCCGTTGTTGACCGCGGCCACAGGTGCGGATGCTTTGACCCATTGCATCGAGTCCTTCACCTCCCCGGAGTTTCATCCGCTCTGCGACGGCATCGCACTTGAGGGCGCGCGCATCTCTTATCATTATTTGCGCCGCGCAGTGCAGGACGGTAACGACCTGGAAGCGCGCGGACAGATGCTGATCGCGGCTATGATGGGTGGGATAGCATTTCAGAAGGACTTGGGGGCGACCCATTCCCTGGCGCATCCGCTTTCGAGTGTTTGCGGACTGCACCACGGCACCGCCAACGCATTGTGTCTTCCGTTCGTCATGGAATTTAATTCCGCCAGGAAACCAGGGCTTTACATGCGGGTGGCGCAGACACTCGGCTTGAAGGAAACCAGCGATGCGGCAGCGATATCGGCGGTTCGTGAACTGTTTCAATCCATCGGATTGCCAGCCGGATTACGGGCCTACGGAGTGGGAGAGCAGCATCTGGATGAAATGACCGAACAGGCATTTGCCGACCCATGTCACAAGACCAATCCTGTTCCGGTGTCAAAATCGGAGCTCAAGGATTTATACCAAAAGGCGTTATGAAACTGGGATTGTTCATCAACAACAAGTCGGAGGAAAACAGGGGGGGGACTCCTCAGCTTCTGGTGAACCCTGCCACAGAAGAGACTTTTGCGGAGGTTTCAGGAGCGGCGATCAAGGATTGTGAGAGGGCGGTGAACGGTGCTGAAACCGCCTACCGCCAGACTTGGCGGAACCTGGCGCCAGGCAAACGGGCCGAAATACTTTTTGCCATCGCCAGGGAAATCCGGCTGCGGCTGGAAGAACTCGCGCAATTGGAAACCCAGAACATCGGCAAACCGATTTCCGATGCGCGTGATGAGATCGGACTCGGTGCCCGGGTTTTTGAATATTATGCGGGCGCGGTCGGAAAGTTTTACGGACAGACCATCCCTGTGGCCCGGGGTGGATTTGATTTCACCTTGCGCGAGCCGCTTGGAGTGGTGGCTGCGATTGTTCCCTGGAACTTTCCCTTTCCAATCACCTGCTGGAAAGTGGCTCCGGCCCTTGCCGCCGGAAACACCGTCATCCTCAAACCGGCCAGCCTGTCGCCCGTGACAGCTCTCAAGCTAGGTGAGATTTGCGCCCAAGCCGGATTGCCTGAAGGTGTTTTGCAGATCGTTCCGGGGTCTGGAAAAAGCATCGGAGATTTTCTGGTTCAACATCCCTTGATCCGGAAAATTTCTTTCACCGGCTCCACTGAGATCGGGGTCCGGATCATGGAACAGGGGGCGAAAACCTTGAAAAGAATCTCGCTGGAACTGGGTGGAAAATCTCCGAACATTATTTTTGCTGACGCCGACATCCAGAAGGCTGCGGCGAGCGCGCCGATGAGCGTTTTTGCCAACACCGGCCAGGATTGTTGTGCGCGAAGCCGTGTTTTTGTGGAGGAAAAAGTTTTTGATTCGTTTGTGGAAAAATTCCTGGAAGCGACAAAAAAACTGGTGGTGGCCGATCCGACGGATTCGAAGACCGAACTCGGACCGCTGGTTTCCAAGGGACAGCGGGAGGCGGTGGAAGATTTTCTGAAAGGGCTCGATTCCACCCGTCACAAGGTTCTTTGTGGCGGAGATCGGCCCGGTTCAAAAGGGTTTTTTCTCAACCCTGCGCTGGTGATGGGGTGCGAAACCGGCGACAGAATCTGGAACGAAGAAGTTTTTGGGCCGGTGGTCTGCATCCGCAGTTTCCGCGATGAAAAACAACTGGTGGAGGAAATAAATGCTTCCTCCTACGGATTGAGTGGCTCTATCTGGACCAGCGATTTGTTCCGCGCATTGCGCATGGCCCGGAGTGTGGAGAGCGGAGTATTGAGCATCAATTCACATTCCAGCGTCCACGTCGAAGCGCCTTTTGGAGGGTATAAAATGAGCGGGATCGGCCGGGACCTGGGTATGACCGCCATGGAAGGTTATACCGAATTGAAAAACGTCTATATCTCGGATTTATGAAAATCGAACATCTCAAACTCAAGATCGCGAGCAAAGAAATCGACACAGTGATGGTCGTTTTTCCTGATGTCTTCGGGCGTTTAGTTGGAAAAAGGGTCACCGGCAGTTATTTCCTCGATCACATCGTTCCGGAAGGGACCCATGGCTGCAATTATTTGCTGACGGTGAATCTGGAGATGGACCCTGTGGCCGGTTTTGATCTGGCGAACTGGGAAAAGGGTTACGGCGATTTTTGTTTGAAAGCGGATCTCACTTCACTTCGGATTCTGCCGTGGCTCCCGTTCACGGCGGTGGTGATCTGTGATGTTGTCTGGGACGAGAAAACACCGGTGTCCGAAGCACCGCGCAATATTCTCAAGAAACAACTGGGCCTGCTCGCGGGGTTGGGATTGAACTGTAAAATCGCCAGTGAACTGGAGTTTTATCTTTTTAATACGTCTTATCCAACGGCCAGCGCGAACAATTATACCGGACTCAAACCGTCGAGCGATTTCCGGATTGATTACCATGTAATGCAGCCGGGACGTGATGAAGAAATCATGCGGGCCATCCGCAATGGGATGGATGCGGCGGAAATCCCGGTTGAATCTTCCAAAGGTGAGTGGGGCAAAGGCCAGCATGAATTGAATTTTGTTTACGGGGAGCCGGTCGCCATTGCTGATGGCCATGTGATCTTTAAACAAGGCGCCAAGGAAATTGCTGAACAAAAAGGGAAGGCCATCACCTTCATGGCCAAACCGCATATGGAAGAGGCGGGAAACAGCTGCCATATCCACATCAGTCTCTGGAAGAAGAACCAAAACGTGTTTTGGGACGCTAAAGAAAAAAAGCCGAGCCTGATTTTCCGGCAGTTTCTGGCAGGTCTGTTGAAATATTCCCCGGAACTTTGTTATTTTTACGGTCCCACGATCAATTCCTACAAGCGTTACCAGCCTTCCAGCTGGGCGCCGACAAAAATGGCTTGGGCCTATGACAACCGGACGGTCGGTTTTCGCGTGGTGGGACACGGTAGTTCTTTCCGGATCGAAAACCGAATGCCGGGTGCCGATGCCAATCCTTATCTGGCTTTCACCGGAATGTTGATTGCCGGGCTGGCGGGAATTGAGGAAAAGCTGGATTGTGGTGATGTCTATTTGGGCAACGCTTATGTGGATGAAAAACTGGCATCCTTGCCGTCAAGCCTCCAGGTGGCATCCGAACTTCTGAACAAGAGCGGGGTTGCCCGGAGCGCGTTGGGCGACAAAGTCGTCGATTTTTATGTTCACACCGCCCGCAACGAGGTGAAGGAATTCGGCAATTGTGTGACCGACTGGGAACGACGCCGTTATTTCGAACAGATCTGAGCCGTGTACATGCAGTTGGGACCTTCGTGCCCCTCACCCAAGCCCTCTCCCCAGGAGAGCAAGGGGAGAGGGAGGCGATTCCGCCCGCAGGATTACGCTCACTCTCCGGTTGGAAATCCAACGCGGAGTAGAATAGTTCCCTCTCCCCGGGGGCCCCGGGGGAGAGGGTTAGGGTGAGGGCGATGGTTTTTTCAACTGCATCGATACGGCTGAGTGCGGTGAATGGAGAGCGGGCCGGGAATTTTACGATCGAACGCTTTGTAGAAAACCTAGGCATCTATCTTCCCCGCCCAAAAGTCGGATTCTTTCCGTCACCCTTGGAATGTACCGGGTGCTGACAAACGTTTGCACGCCATTGTCCATGGCGGTGGTCTTAAAATCTTTGTGCGTTTTTTCCAACAGAGCCGAATGGCTGCTGTAATACTCGCGAGCTGCCTGAGAACGGATCAACAACGATTCACTCGACCAATTGACCTTCACGATTCCTGCGGCGATTCCTTCTATCAGGTCGCTCGCGGCCAGGCCTGAACTCCCGTGCAACGCGATGCCGATGGGACGCCCGCAAATTTGCGAGGCCGCTTCGCGATGCTGCCGGACCGCTTCAGATGAAAATGGATATCCTTTGTCCGAAAAACCGTGTTGAGTTCCCACTCCCGGCGCCCAGAGAGCGAGGGATTCCGGGTAAAGCCGCTCCACCGGCTGGATCAGCCGCTCCGCAACTTTCACGTCGGTGACCCCGTTGTCCACTCCCGCTTCCATCTCAAGTGTGACCGGTTCTCCGCATTCGCCCGCCACCCGGCAAATCGCGCCGATCATCGCGATGTTTTCATCTTCGCTCATTTCCGATGAATCGAGGGACAAGGTGCCAGGTCGCAACAACATCTCCCTGCCTCCGAAAACCAGAGGCAACCCGCGGATTGCGGCGGACAATATTTCAAAGGTTTCCGGACCTTTGATGTGATCGGTGTGGAGGATGACGGGAATATTCCGAAATCGCGGACTTTCAGCCAGCAATGTGAGATCGGCGATGTATCTGGCGAGCCCAAGCCGTGCGTCGCCGACTCCAAAACTGCGCCCTTTCAGCTGCCACAAACTGGTTTCAATGATGATTGGCGCGCGGCAGATCAAAGCGGCTTCAAGGCAATCGACCACGGCAGATGGACTGTCCGCATTGACCGCGAGAATTGCGAATTTTTGATCCAGCGCCAGGGTGAACAAACGACGGGCTTGCAGTGCGTTCAAAAGCATGGGACAGGAATTTCAGGTTCAGGTCAGCGCCACTTTGATGTGTTTGACCTTTAAGTATTCAAAGATGGCCTGGCGCGAGAGTTCCAGTCCGAAACCGCTTTCCTTCCAACCTGAGTACGGGCCGTAATTCGTGTTCACCGCGCCGTGATTCACACAAACGGTCCCGGTCTGCAGGGCTTCACTCACGCGGATTGTCGTGGAGTAATCCCGTGTGAAAAGGTAAGCGGCGAGCCCGTAGTTTGAATCGTTTGCGGCGGCGACCGTCTCATCGAGGTTTTCAAACGGAACAAGAGGCACCACAGGTCCGAATGTTTCCTCGAACATGACCCGCATCTCCCGTGTCACACCACTCAAGACCGTCGGCAAATAATAGTTGCCCCTGGCGTAATGATCGTGGTCCGGAGGTTTTCCTCCGCAAACAAGCTTTGCTCCTTTTTCCAATGCATCCAGCACGTGGGAACGAACCGTCTCCAGACCGTCCCGGGTCGTCATCGGGCCGAGGTCCACCTGGGGATCGGTCAGTCCGTCACCAATGGTCATCTTTTTTGCGATGGTTTCCAGTTTCGCGGCCAGCGAGTCATGCACGCTTTGATGAACGTAAACGCGGTTCACCGAACTGCAGGATTGCCCCATGTTGCGGAATCCTTTGTAGGCGATGATTTTTGCCGCCAGATCAATGTCTGCATCGGCGCAAACGATCGCCGGGCAATGCCCTCCAAGTTCCAGCGAGATTTTTTTCAACGCCGGTCCTGCAATCGCCATCAACCGTTTGCCAGTTGCGGTGGATCCGGTCATGGCGATCTTTGACACCTGGGGATGACGGACCAGTGCTTCTCCCAACGTCGCTCCGGGTCCGTTCAAGACAGAGATCACTCCGGGCGGAATTCCACCTTCAACCATGGCGGAACAAAACGCCGTCGGCGACATGGGGGTTACGGTTGTTGGTTTGACAATGGCCACGCAGCCGCTGGCCAGGGCGGGGCCAAGTTTCCAGCTCAGGAGTGAAAGTGGATAGTTCCAGGGAATGATCAGGGCGCAAATTCCTACAGGCTGATAAATCACCGTTGAACGATAGGATCGATCCTCGGTTGGCGAGGTGTAACCTTCCACGCGCAATCCTTCAGCAGCATAAAAATCAATGGTGTCACAAGCGCCCGTGACCTCCGAGCGTGCCTGGGCCAGCGGTTTGCCCTGTTCCAGCGTCATCAGTCTCGCGATTTCTTCCGTCCTGGTCCGGACATGCGCCGTGGCTTTTCGTATGATGCGATCACGTTCGTAAGCGGTCAGCCCTGACCACGCGCTAAAGGCGGGTTGTGCCGCTGAAACTGCGGATGCCACATCGATCTCAGTAGCTTTGGACACCGTTCCGACCCATGATCCGTCGGCAGGTGAATGAACAGGGATGGTTTCGTTTCCTGATCCTGGACGGGATGTTCCGGCGATCAGAAGATCAAAATGTGGAGCTTTATTCATTGGGTAAAATGCAGACCTTGAGTGCTTCGCCGCTTTCCATCAAAGGAAAGGCTTCTTCGATGCGATTTAATGGCAAGCGGTGGGTGATGATTTTATCGGATGGAAAACGTCCGCTGTGCAACAGGGCGAACGCCGCTTGAAAATCGCTTTTCTTTTCTGAATAGGAACCGCTCACCACCAGCTCTTTGTAGTGGATTTGATTCACGTCGAGCGGGGCGATCGGATTGGATTTGGGCAGGCCGGCGAAAAAGTTCACCCGCCCGGCCCGGGCTGCAATCTCCAGGGCGTCGTTTTGCGCTGCGGCCGAACTGACCGCCACCACCACGACGTCGGGACCAGTTCCACCGGTCAACCTTGATACTTCCTCCCGATGTTGACCGCCAGACTCCACCAGGATCGCGGCGTCGATATCAAAACGCCCGGCCATGGCCAGCCGCGCAGGATTGTTATCCAGGACGAATACTTTTTGCGCTCCCTGCAAACGCGCCAGGGTGGCGTGCATGATGCCGATCGGGCCTGCTCCGATCACGGCCACAGTATCTTTCAACCCCACGCCGAGTCTTGAATGGGCGTTCATGCAACAGCCTAGTGGTTCGGCAAGACTCATGAGATCTGGTGAAATGTCTGAGCTAACTTTGAAAAGATTTCCCTGGCTGACCGCTCTCGCGGGAACTTTCATCCTCGGAGCAAAGGCGCCGTCGTGGTGATAACTCATGGTGGTCCGGCGGGTGGAAAGGTTTTCCCGCCCCATTTCAACGTAACGATCGGTTCCCTCCACGATCACGATATACATCACCACGCGGTCACCGACCTGAACATTCGCGCCGTCCGCCCTCGATTCAATCACTCGTCCGGAGAATTCGTGTCCCAGAATCCTTGGTGGAATAATCTTTTTGTCACCATGACGATAGGTCCGGAGATCGGTGCCGCACACGCAGCAGGCGTCGATTTCCAGCAACACTTCGCCCGGCTCCAAAACGGGTTCGGAAACCTCCTGAACGATCAGTTGTTCTTTTCCCAGATACACGGCGGCTTTCATAGAAAAGGCGGGTAAAGATTTAACTCATCCAGTTGCGACCTGCGGCGGAAGTCCACTTGGTGGTGACTTTTTTTTGCCTGGTCCAAAATGAAATTCCATCATGACCGGTGATGTCGCCGCAGCCGAACCTGGAATTGTTCCATCCGCCGAAACTGAACGGCTCCCGGGGGACTGGGACCCCGATGTTGATGCCAATCATTCCCGCGTTGGCCTGACGTTCGAAATGGGCGGCTGTTCCTCCGTCCCTGGTGTAGATCGAGGCTGCATTGCCGTAAGGACTGGCATTTTCAACCGCCAGAGCAGCGGCGAGGGATGGCACACGCACTATACTCAAAACCGGCCCGAAAATTTCGTCACAAGCGCATTCGTCTCCGGGCGTGACTCCATCTAAAATGGTGGGACCCACGTAATAGCCGCCCGGTTTTCCTGGAACAATTACCTGGCGACCGTCGAGGAGAATTTTTATACCTCGCTGTTCCGCGCGGTTGATGTAACCGATGATCCTGTCCCGCGCTGATCTGTTGATTACTGCGCCCATGTCTTTTCCAAGCCGGATGGCCCCGGCCTCGGCAACGATGGCCCGAATTATTTCTTCGCTTTCGCCGACAGCCAGCATGACGCTCGCAGCCATACATCTTTGTCCGGCGCAACCCATGGAGGAATTGACGACATTCCGGGCTGTGACCTCAAGGTCTGCATCAGGCATGACGACCAGGTGATTTTTAGCCCCTCCCAAAGCCAGCATTCTTTTGCCAGCCGCAATTCCACGGGCATAAACCTGCCGTGCAACAGGGGTCGAGCCGACGAAAGCAGCCGCCTGGATTTTGGGGTGGTCCAGGAGCGTTTCGACCAGGGTTCGATCGCCCTGCAGCACCTGGAACAATCCCTCCGGAAGACCGGCATCCAACAATAACTCCGCAAGGCGGACCGGGGTGAGCGGTACCTGGTCGGATGGTTTAAGGATGAATGCGTTCCCGCAGGCCAGTGCGATGGGAAACATCCACATCGGGACCATGGCCGGAAAGTTAAAAGGGGTGATTCCCGCCACCACACCGAGCGGAAACTTCCTTGTGTGGCAGTTCACTCCTGCGCTGACTTCCAGCAACTCACCGGTGATCAGTTGCGGCATTGATGAGGCGAACTCCACTACCTCAACTCCTTTGAGCAGCTCTGCCTCGGCTTCGGCCAGTGTCTTGCCATTTTCTGCGCTGACAAGTCCGGCCAGCTCCTTGAGGTTATTTTCTACAAGTTGTTTGAAACGAAAAAGCACCTGGACCCGCTCTTTCACCGCAACGTTGCTCCAGCTGGCAAATGCCGCCGAGGCCGCATGAATCGAATTTTCAACCATTGAATGGTCGGCCGTCTGGACCTTTCCGAGGAGGGCGCCGTCCACCGGCGAGGTGACCTCGATCATCCTGGCGGATAACAGGGAGGAATTGGATTCGGAAGCGGAAATCTTTGGGACAGGCCCGGGATTTTTAACGTTCATTTCTCAACGCAGTTTTGATCTCTCGTCTGGAAAGGCGGAACAGAAGTTCGGTTCTCCAAGACGCTGGCGCGGCTGAGGTGCAGCTCAATTCGATTGTTCATGCTCAGGCGCACCTGACCACTCTAACCATTGACAAGTTGTAATGACAACTATTAAATGATTTCAAACATATTCTTACAAATTGACCAAGCTGGGCTATGACCGGTTCTTCCAAACAAAATATTCCGTGGGACAAGCTTTTAAGAGTGGATCCGGCTCATCCCGCTCCGCTTTACCAGCAGTTGAAAGAACGGCTCCGCAAGGCTGCGTCAAAATTCCGTGCCGGAAGCCTGCTGCCGTCCGAGGCCGAGTTTGTGGCCTACGCCGGTGTCAGCCGGCCCACGGTCCGTCGCGCCATCGCCGAGCTGATCCAGGAGGGTGCGCTTTATGCCCGGCGCGGCAGCGGCACTTACGCCGCAGGACGGCGTCTGGAGACGGGATTGAACCGTCCCGAAGGTTTTACTGAGACGGTGAAGCGGTTGGGGAGGAAACCGTCCACCCAAGTATTGGCGCTTGAAACCATCGCTCCGACCCGCGATATCGCTGCTGCATTAAATCTGGAGGTCAGTTCGCGGATTTATGTTTTGGAACGGCTCCGATTGGTGGATGGAGAACCGGCCATGCTCGAGCGGGCCTGCCTCCCGGCGCAACTTCTTCCCGACTTGGCCCGGCGCGATCTTAAAGGGTCGCTTTACTCTTTGTTGCGCGATGTCTATGGTCTCGCGCCGGAAACGGGACGCGAAACCATTTTTGCCGTGAATGCGGACCGGCGTCTGGCCCAGGTTTTGCACGTGCCGATGGCCACGGCCTTGCTTGCCAGTGTGCGAGTTAGCCGGTCAGGTAGTGGAATTCCTCTCGAATACACCATGCGCCATGTGCGTCCGGATCTTTGCTCCTACGCTGTGACACTTGGAAGCTCGACCGCGCTCACGGTTCGGCCGGAGCAGGATCTTCTGGTCGGGCTCGAAACCAGCCTGGGAGTTGATCCTGGTGCCGGTCGGAGAAGAAGTTGAGATTATAAAACATTTTCAAAATATGGGAACAGAGAGTTCGCGTTTAAAAATCGGAGTGGTTGGCACGGGTTTTATCGGACCGGTGCATGTGGAGGCGTTGCAGAGGCTGGGCCTGGATGTGGCCGGGTTGGTTGGAAGTGATTTTCAAAGAACCAGGGAAAAAGCATCCAACCTTGGAGTTGGCCGGGCATACGAATCGTTCGAAGCGTTGCTTTCGGACAAAACTATTGATGTGATCCACATCACATCTCCGAACCATCTCCATCACCCGCAGGTGAAAGCCGCTTTGCTGGCTGGAAAACATGTGGTGTGTGAGAAACCTCTGGCCATGAATACGGCCGAGTCAGCCGAGTTGGTCGGACTGGCCGAAAAACTGGGGTTGTTGAACGTGGTGAACTTTAATGTCCGGTTTTATCCGTTGATGCAACAAGCCAGGGTCATGATCCGCGCGGGCGACCTGGGAGATTTGTTTGTCATCCATGGTTCCTATTTGCAGGACTGGCTTCTGCTCCCGACTGATTGGAACTGGCGCCTTGAACCGCAGTTCAGCGGTCCGATGCGTGCGGTTGCCGACATCGGGTCACACTGGCTCGATCTGGTGACCTTTGTCTGTGACCGGCGGGTTGAAGCCGTGTGCGCCGATTTTCGGACCTTTCTGCCGGTCCGCCACAAACCGTTGCAAGCTCAGGAGACTTTCACCGGAAAACTGGTGGGAGCGGTTTCCGCTTCGCAGGAAATTCCGATCCACACTGAAGATTATGCCAGTGTTCTTCTCCGGTTTGCAGGTGGGGCGAGGGGAGTGCTCTCGGTTTCGCAAGTGAGTGCCGGGCGCAAGAATCAAATCCGCGTCAACATCGATGGTTCACGTTCGGCCCTGGCCTGGGATTCTGAACGGCCGAACGAAATGTGGATGGGTCATCGTGAGAAGCCCAACGGATTGCTGCTAAAAGATCCCGCGCTGCTTTCGCCGGAAGCGCGAAGGTTTGCCTCTTACCCTGGGGGGCATAACGAAGGTTTTCCGGATACTTTCAAACAGCTTTATTCCGCTTTTTACAGTTACCTCAAAGCGGGGGATTTTTCTGCGCCCAGAAATTTTCCGGGCTTTTCGGACGGGCACTACGAGTTGGTATTGGGAGAGTCGATTCTGCAAAGCGCCCGCGAACAACGCTGGGTGGAACTGCCAAAATAAAACTGATGAAACTGGGACTTATGTCGGCGGCGTTACCGCAACTTTCGCTGGAACAACTCGCGGCATGGGCCGGGGAGAACCGGTATCAGATGCTTGAACTGGCCTGCTGGCCCTCTGGACGCAGTGAACGCCGTTATTCGGGAGTGACACATCTGGACGTCGCCGGGTTGACCGAGAGGCGGGTTGGTGAGGTCAAAGATCTCATGTCCCGTCACCAATTGTCGATCTCAGCCCTGGGTTATTATCCGAACCCTCTGCATCCTGATCCTGACCATCGTGCCCAAGTGATTGGTCATCTGGAAAAAGTCATCGTTGCCGCCGGAAAAATCGGGGTGCCGATTGTCGGTACATTCGTCGGACGCGACAAGAACCGCAACGTGGAGGAAAACCTGGAAGAGTTTTCTCGCGTCTGGCCGCCCTTGGTGCGCCTGGCCGCCGATCACGGGGTCAAGATTGCGATTGAGAATTGTCCGATGATTTTTTCCGCTGATGAATGGCCGGGTGGAAACAACTTGGCGAGCGCTCCGTGGATCTGGCGGAAAATGTGGGAAATCATCCCCGACCCAAACTTTGGCCTCAACCTGGATCCGTCCCACCTAGTGCTGCAATTCATCGACATCCCACGTGTTGTCCGGGAATTCCGGCACAAGATTTTCCATGTCCACGCCAAGGATCTGGAGATGGACCGGGACGGTTTGTTTGAGCGCGGCGTTTTTTCATTGGGGATGGGCTGGCAGCGGCCACGCCTGCCCGGATTGGGCGAGGTGAACTGGGCGCAATTCATCAGCGCCCTTTACGAAGTCGGTTATGACTATGTGCTCAGTGTGGAGCACGAGGATCGTGCATTTGAAGGGAGTGAGGAAAAAGTGAAACGCGGATTCCTCATCGCGAGGGATGTCTTGGCACCTTACCTTCATTAAACCGCCAGATGCCCGAGAGCCAGTAGTCCGTAAAAGGTGTATTCGCAATCCAACATGTCGTCCTCCCAATGGCCGTGGAAGGAGCCGTCGTTGGTCCACAATGAATCGATGAAATCGAGGCAGGTTTCCCGGACCTTTCCTTCAAAACTGACTTGGTGAAGTCCCAAAGCGTGCAATGCAGTGGCGGTGGAGAGCAGATCCGGAATCGGAGAAGCTGGAGCTGCGGTGAAACCGCCCTGCGGATGTTGCCGTGCGAGAAGCCAGTCCAAAACGGAGCGGTTGACCGGCATGTTGAGCTGGGACAACAACGCGACCGCCCCGGCTGTTGCGGGGGTCGTTCCCACCAGCAATAATTGATCATTGGCCCATGCTCCGTCCTTTGTTTCCAGGTATTTCATGGAGCGAACCAGTTGGAGCGGTTCGGGAATTGTTTTTCCAATATCCTGGTAAGCGCCAAAACCGAGGAAAGCGCCGTAAATGGTCCCGTGTTCCTGACCAAGGCTGTTATTAAAACCGCCATCGTGCGAGCGGTGTCTTTCAATTTTTTCCAGAATCGAAGGGAAACGTTCCGTCGGCACAACATTTCGATTTTCCCTGGCCACAGTCCCCCAAGCGCGAGCCAGACAGCAGAGATGGACAAAGTCGAGGTTGGCCCCTTCACCGAATGAATGAAGGTAGGAAACTGTCCGGGGCAGGTCCAAGGGAGTCTGCAATATTTGCAGGCAGTTGAGGCCGAAGACCGTGTAATATAGGTCGCTGCGTCCGCTGCGATCGCAGAATCCGCCGTCGGCATTTTGCCGACTGTGAATGAAGTTTCGAACGAGATCCGCCGATTCGCCCAGGATTTTTGGCGCCAGCCGCGCCACCTGCAACATTTGCAATCCCAAACTCATGGAGTTCGCAGGTGGGGCGCGCCACTCGGTGCGCGCCGGATTTGGAGGGGATGGAAAGAGGCGGCGCACGCGGAGCGACGCGCCCTACCTTGAACCGGCCGGACGGCTGTCCTGTGACTGATTTCCATCCTGGATTTCAGCGTCCGGGAGCCAGTGCGATTTCGGGTGTCTGGCGGTTCTGAGCCTCGAACTCTTTGCACCAACCTTTGATTTCCGTGTCGTTAAAAATCTTTCCCAGCACCCGGCGCAACAATCCTTTGAGATTCGGGTTTTCAAGGTCACGGAGAGATCGGATGGCTTCTTCCTTGTAGGTTTCGTAAAGCGAATGGGCTCGTTCGTCGGCCTTTAATTCGCGGTAAAGGGCGGAGATTGTTTGAGCATCCGGAACGGCTTGGCGTTTCCAGAGCGATTCCAGCCGGGCTTTGTTTGCCTCCTGTGCCCGTTCAAATGCGATGGCCAGAAGGAGGCTGGGGCGGAGGCCGCTGATATCGTTTGATTCCGCAGTTTCATCCATGTCCGCCAGATCGTCCCGGATCTGATAAGCAATGCCGAGCGATTCGCTGTAACTTTCGAGCACGTCTGAAACTTCGTCCAGACGGTTGGCGTAAACCGCGCCCAATTTCAACGCTACTTCAAAAGCCGGCGCCGTTTTCTGCCGGAAAATTTCCAAAACATTCAATGAAGTTAAAGGAGCTGGATTGCGAGCCCAGGAAAGTTCGGTTCCCTGACCGCGACAGAGTTCCCGCTGGCCCTGCGAAGCGATGTTCACCATGGCAATCCTTTGCTCGGCCGAGATATTAGATTCAGCCAGCAAACGGTACCCTTCACCGATCAATAAATCACCGACATTCAACGCTACCGGAACGCCATGTTCCGCGTGCAAGGTCTTTTCGCCATATCGGGTCGCATCTTCGTCCTCAATGTCATCATGAATGAGCGAAGCTTTGTGGAAACATTCGACCGCCACCGCGATCTTCTTCAAGTCGGCGGGCAGTGCGGAACCCGGGTTCTCCCGCAGAGCCTGAAAGCAGGCCGCCGTGAGGAACGGACGCCAGCGTTTGCCGGCTTTGGCGAGCCAGTCCAGGGCGATTTTTTCCGTGGTGGATTGTGGATGACCGACAATCTTTTCCAATGTCCCGTGTGCGAACCAAGAATCGACCTCGTCGCGAAGGGCGGTCAGATCCAGGCGGCGGGTCAGGTCGTCACTGGTGAGATGGATGTAGTCCCAGACCCAGTCGATATCGACATTGGTGTCGATACAATCATCCTGCAGCAGGGGAACGGCGACACCCGGCACTGCGGCGGCTTCCATGTAAGGGAAAGCGCGTTCGAGAACCGAGATGCAACTGACCCCGACTATGGCCTCTATTTTTCCGGTCTGGATCAGCGACATGACGATTGCCGATCCTTCTGCCACAAGCACGGCGTAACCAAGGCGTTCAGCCTCGGCCTGAAGATCCTGGATAGTGCAAAGTCCGCATTGTTTGCAAAGCAGGCCGAACTCATCGAACGGTGCCGGGCATTTGCTTTCGATCCGCAGACATTTTGGCAGCAGCAGGAGGCGTCGCTCGAAGGGAATGGTGGCGAGAGTTTCGCGCCACATTTCATTGTTCAGGAGCACTCCGATGTAGTCCCGGTAGATCTTGTCGAGCTTGAGGTTTTCAATCAAACGGTCGGCATGAACCTTCAACTCCGCGAGTGGCTGCGGAGGAACCGGTTTGTGCTCGGCCACATACTCACGAACGGCGTGCAGCACGTAGTTCCGTTGAATGGGAGTGGGCGGGATGTTCTTTTTTGGTGCCCGAAATTTTTGCAGCGCAACCGGTCGGGGAATCGTCAGGGGAACTGTTTGTGTGGACATGATAACTTGCTTTCTACTGATTACAGCGTTGCGATATTCAAAGTTTTAGTTCTTATCCAGACCCTTGTAAGCGCCAAAGTCATGGAACCAATGTTTTTTGGCTATCCTATACATCCAATGTTTTTCAGGGATTTCCTGGCCGCGCTGGTACTGGCTCTGCCTCGACTGCATTTGAAGCAGTTCCTGGGCGGCGCTCTGCCGGATCGTGGTGTCGCGGGCACCATGTTTGTCCACCAGGGTCTTGACCAGGTCGGGACGTTCCAAAACCACGCAGCCGCGGGTGGCCTGTGCGGAGATGGTGCGGAAATCGTGCAGGAATTCGGAGTCCCTGATGGTGGCGAAGATTCCGCGCGGATCGCGGATGTTTTCCGTGGCGAACTGGATGATCGGACACGGCTCTATCTCCCCCTTGGGGCTGATATGGTGACTGATGCCGGTGCTCATGGGGCAGAGGCCGCGGCCCTTGTCGTCATAGTAGGCGTCGATCATGGCGATTGGCATCTTGGCCCTCATTTCCACCACAAATTTTCGAACTTTTAACAATTGCTCGGGTCGCAGCGCCAGTTGGGAATTCATCTTCGGCCCGACCGGACGATAAGTGTGATACCAAACGTAATGCACTCCGCGGTCGATCAATTCCTGGAGCCACGATTCGGTCAGAAGTTCGTCGATGTTGGTCTGGCAAAGGCTGGTGGCGACTCCGGTCAAAATCTTGTTTTTAAGGGAGTTTTCCAGCCCCCGGAGGGTCCGTTCAAAAACCTCGGTTTTTCCCCGGCGCTCGTTGCTGACGATCTCCCGTCCTTCAATGCTGATCAACGGTGTGACATTCCCGACTCGGCGCAATTCGGAGGCGATTTTTTCCGTGATCAGCTGGCCGTTGGTGAATACCTGGAAATAACAGTCTGGATGGGCTTCAAAAACTTTGATCAAGTCCGGGTACATGAACGGTTCACCGCCGAGAATTCCGAAAAAGCTGTTTCCATGGGCTTTGGCGTCATTGATCGTGCGATGCAACACTTCAGGTTCGATGCTTTCTCGGGGAGATTCGACATCCACCCAGCAGCCCTGACAACGGAGGTTGCAGCTGTTGAGGATGGAGATGTAAAGGAAGGGGGGGAAATATTCGCCTCGTTTGATCCGTTTTTTGAATTTTTCGACCGAAAGCATCCCTTTCCAGCCGAAATTATAGGCAAACTTCCACAACAGCCTGGCGTCAGTGGTGCGAACTACCCGCGTGGCCAATTTTAAAAACATATCAGTGTGGAACTGCCGGAGTGCCGTTGCGGATCGCTTCGACTTTGGCCATGGCTTCTTGTGCTCGGCGCTGGATTTCCTCGGGGCTCGGGAGGGAAAGCAACACTTCAGCAGGGATGTCACCCATCTCCGCCAGTTTGATCAGGCATTTCTGACGTTCCTTCAGGGCTTTTTCCGAGTCGCGTTCCTTGGAGAAGCGTGATTTCGCCCGCTCGCTCCGGTCCCGGAGCATTTGATAAAGATCCCCGCCGAGCAGCGACGAGATGTCGATCTTCATTTTTTCACGGTTCAAGTCGCTGTCGCTGACGACATCGCCGTTGATCGGTCCCGCCTTGTATTTGGGGAACATGATCGCGGCTTCTGGGCAGACCCGGGAGCAGGCGGGGCAGTTGGTTTTGCAATTGTCGTTGTTTTGGACCTGGATCTGTTTGGCGTCATCCACTCCATAAACTCCGAAAAGGCAAAAACTGAGGCACTGCATGCAGTTCGTGCACCGATCGTAATCGATCACCGGAAACCACGGTTTCCAGACGCCCGGTTCGTAAGTTGCGATCTGGGCCCGGACCGCTTCAACCCTGGCGGTAATCGCAGGGAGTTCTTTTCCGGAGATGTCCTCGACCACCACGATCAATTCCTGGCCTTGATGATTGATCTGAATCTGGTCTTGTTGAACGAACCGTCCGAGAACGAGGAGGGGAGAGTCATCCGGCGGGGCCACTTCGCCTTGGCCGCCGGCGCAAGTCACGGAAAACCCCTTTTCCAACAACATCTGGAGAGTGACCCGGCGCTGGTCAGGTTCAAGTGTTTGCGCCCCAGTTCCTTCATAAAGTACCACGCGCAGGCTTTTTCGGCTTTGCAAGCTCATGTGTTCAAGATTGGCAGTTGGCCAAATGTGTGGACATTTATTAAGCTGGTTTGGTTTCCTCGGCAACTGGCCGGGTCGCTTGTTTTTCCGAAACTGGAAGATTAGGGGAAAGAGGGCTGTTCAGACCGGCGAGAATCTGCTCTGCGGTTTGATTCCTCATATTAAGGATCTCAGTCGCAGCCGGGTTTAATGGTGCGCCTGCTGCGGCGAAGAGCCATTTCACTGCGCGTGGAAAACAGGCGATGATTTTTGTCTCATTTCCCTGGGCCAGCCGGGCGAGGGCCGGGTCTTTACGGGCGGAGAGTTCGCAAAGATCGGCCACAGCTTCAAAACTGAGGCCCGATTCCGCCAGATTTTTGAGCACCGCATCCTTCACATCCTTGGGGACGACCTGGGCGTAGGTGCAGTTGCAATAAAGGATACGCTTGGCCGTGTTCATAAGTGTAATCTATAACACCGCCTCCAAGATTGTCGCAATCAACATATTCACGGGGGCGCGCACAAATTTGTCCATGATCCGTGCAGCCGGGGGTTGAAGGCGGTGCTTGGATAATAGAAAGTACGAGTCATGCAGGTACCAAGCAGAATTGCACGAGTGGTGGAATTTGAATTCGACGAATTCTTGAGTTACCTGGACGCTCACGTTTCTGAAAAGGGCGGGAAGACACCGGTTATTTTCTGCCAAAATCTAAAAATGAACCGCGTTTCACCCCGGACAAGGAGAAAAGTTTTCGCGATTACTTCGCGCTGGCTTCTTGTTCAACGGTTGTGGTATCGGTTCAATCAGCGAGGATACATGAAACTGACACGCACCAGCCCGCAACACTTTGAGATCCTGGGAAATCATGCAGTGTTTCGCCCAATGGGAACGGTTTCTCTCGAAGAAGCGGTTGAACTCGTGACCTCGGCCATCGCTTTTGCCCGGGAGAACAAAATCCGGAACCTCTTGGTGATCACCACCGGACTTGCGGGTTTTGATTCACCGTCGATCATCGAACGCTACACATTTGTGTCGGAATGGGCTAGGGCATCAAACGGGGTGGTCCGGGTGGCGATGGTGGCGCGTCCGGAGATGATCGATCCTGATAAATTTGGCGTCACGGTGGCGGCCAACCGGGGACTTGTCGGAGATGTGTTCACGAAGGAGGAGGAGGCTTTGGCCTGGCTCCAAAACCTCCAATAAACTGAAGCCAACTCCAGTAGCGGTTTTGATCATTAAGTTTGACCACTGTCTCACGATTCAACAGTTTGATTCCATGAATATCGAAGGCTTTTCAGAGCAACAAAAGGAGGCTCTGCTGGATCTGGCCATGCTTGCCATGTATTCTGATGGACACCTTGCTGCGGTTGAAGACAACCGTATTCATCGATTGCTTGGCACCCTTGGTTTCAGCACCGATTACGATCGGGGCAAACACTACGATGCCTCAGTTTCGAGGGTAAGTCGGCATTCCAGCACCGCAGAAGCTGCGCGCGAGCATGCCGCAACTCTGGCACTTCGATTCTCCACGGCGGAACAACGACGTGAGGTGAACGACATGCTAGATGATGTCGTGATCAGCGACCGGCATATTTCGCTGGAGGAAAGCGATTTTATGTCAGTCATCAGAGAAGTCCTTCAGAGGTGATGTAACCTGACAGGATATGAAATCCCTTCGCAAATTGTTCGGCCCCAGCAAGGAGGAAATCTGGAAACAGCTTTGCTCGCAAACTGGCGCGGAATATTCTCCAGGCGGCTTCTTGAAGGGGGACAAGGTGCGTGTCATGCATGGCGAGTGGACCATCACTTTGGACACCTTCACCGTGTCCAGCGGCAAATCGGTGGTGATTTTCACCCGTCTCAGGGCACCTTTTGTGAATCCCGACAAATTCCAGTTCACCATCTACCGTCGCGGATTTTTCAGCGACATCGGGAAACACCTGGGAATGCAGGATGTCGTGGTCGGGCACGAGGATTTTGACCGGGATTTCATCATCAAGGGATCAGATGTGGAAAAGCTGCGCGCGCTTTTCGCCAATGCCCGGCTCCGGGAGCTGATCGCCGCACAACCTGACATTCATCTGACGGTCAAGGATGACGAAGGATGGTGGGGCACAGACTTTCCAGAGGATACGGACGAATTATATTTTTGTATCGGAGGCATTCTAAAAGATCTGGACCGGCTGAAGCTGCTTTTTGAGTTGTTTGCGGTGACGCTGGATCAATTGTGTGCCATCGGTTCCGCGTACGAAACCCCGCCCAAAATTCAATTGTGACGAAGAAGTGAGAGTGGAGTTTTGGCGTGAGATTCGGGGCGCGCCGGAACGAATTCATGAGCGTGCCGCCTGACAACGACCCTCATCAGCCGCTCAAACCAGCCATCGACCGGTTCTGGGCCGTGCCGTTTGACGGACCGCGACTGTATCGTCCTCGACCAGCCGCAGCGGTGACAACTGTCGGGGTTGTGGGAGGTTCCTTGTGTTCAGGTTTTGCAGCACTGCTGCGGTTCACAGAACCGCGGTCCGCGGCCTCACCCGTTTTTAATCGCGCCCCGTTTGAACCCGCTCGAACCTTTCGATTCGATTTTTAATCTTGGGAGATTTGACCTTCCTCAACTTTTAGAAAAATAAAATCGAGTTTAAGAGCATGCGGATCGGTGTGAATCGGGTTGGCACCTCTCTGAATTCCTGTGTAGATTCCCGGTCATGTTTAAAAAACTCGCGTTCTTAATGCTCCTGGCCTGTGGGGCCAATTTTTCGGGCTTTGCCGCCGACGAACCAACCGCCTTTCAACTGGTCAAGGAAGGCAACAAACATGTGGGCGAGGAGGCAAAGGACCGGGTGGTGGAAATCCGTTCTGAAAAATCAATTGCCACACTTGTCCCCAATATCTGGTACGTGACCTATTACGACCCGGATGCCTCGGCCAAGGCTACCGAGGTCAAGTTCGGTGCCGGTAAAAAACTTTCTGTCAAACGTCCCGCCCGGATAATTGAATTCGCCACCGGCAATAAGGAACTGGACAAGGAGAAACTCAAGATTGATTCGGATGAGGCGCTAAAAATCGCCCGCAAAGAATCGATCCTGGATAAACTGGATTTGAAAGCGACCCAGATGTGGCTGCAACGGAACGGTGATTACGGCCCGGTCTGGAAAATTCGTTTCTGGGCGGCCAAGTTGCGCCAACCGACCGAGAACGCCGACATCGGTGAACTTTTCATCTCTGCTGAGACAGGCAAAGTCGTGCGCAACGAATTGAAGATTTCCAGGGTTGATTAAACCAGTTTTTCGAGGTGAAGGGTGAATCTCCAGTTGATCCTGATGTTGTCATTGTTGGCGGCGCGCTTTCCGGAGCGGCCACCGCCATGCTCCTGCTTCAGGAAGACCCTTCCCTCAAGATTCTGATTGTTGAAAAATCGGTGGCTTTCTCCCGGCGTGTCGGTGAGGCCACCGTCGAACTCAGCACCTATTTTCTGACTCGCTGCCTCGGTCTCACCAGGTATCTCAACGAATCTCACATCAACAAGAACGGGTTGCGTTTCTGGTTCACCAATGAGCGGACAAAAACCATTGAGGAATGCGGAGAAATCGGGGGCAAATACCTTTCCCGTGTCGGGGCCTATTTGATAGATCGTGCCGGGCTGGATGAAGAAATATTGCGTCGCGCGGTGAAGTTGGGTGCGGAACTGTGGCGTCCCGCACAGGTCACGGGCGTTCAACTCAACCCCGGCGGATTGCAGGTCGTCACGGTTAAACGTGGCGATCAATCCATCGAACTCCGTCCGAGATGGCTGGTGGATGCATCCGGAGTGGCGGCATATCTGGCGCGGCAAAATGGATGGTGGCGGCAAAATCAGGAACATCCCACCGCGGCAGTCTGGTCAAGGTGGAAAGGAGTCGGAGATTTTGAAGACTTCGAGCTGACCAAGAGATTTCCGGAATGGGCCGGGGAATGTTTCGGGGTCCGTGGGACCGCGACCAATCATCTGATGGGAGAGGGATGGTGGGCCTGGTGGATACCTCTGAAAGGTGGCGATGTCAGCATCGGCGTCACCTACGACCTGCGCCTGGTGAAGTTCCCGGAAGAGGGCGCGATCGGCGACCGGTTGAAGAGTTTTCTGATGCGACATCCCGTCGCAGCCGAGCTGATGAAGGATGCCACCTGGACCGAGGGTGATGTGCATTGGCGGAAGAATCTGGCCTATTACAGCACCGTTTTTGCCGGAGACGGCTTTTCGCTGGTGGGGGATGCCGCCGGTTTTATCGATCCTTTTTACAGTCCGGGCATGGATTGGATTGCGTTTTTGAGTTTTCGAACGCGCGACTTGATTCTGAAGCAGAGAATGGGGGAGCCGATGAAAATGCTGGTGGAGAAACACAACCAGGATTTTACCAACAGTTACCGCCGCTGGTTTGAGGCTTTGTACAAAGATAAATACGAATACTTCAATGAATTCGATTTGATGAAGGTGGCTTTCCTCCTGGATATAGGGCTCTATTATTTCGGGGTGGCGGTGCAGCCATTCAAGCGTGGCAAGATCGCTTTTTCCGAGCCCTGTTTTTCCACTCAGGTTTCAGTTCCGTTTTACCGGTTCATGAAGTTTTACAACGCCCGATTCGCCGCGATGGCCCGGAGCCGGCGTCGGCGCGGAATGGCCGGGGTTCACAATTTTCGCACCAAATTTCTTTTTCCGGGTTTTAATTTCAGCAGGAAATCAGCCGGGTTCATGGTCGGGGCGTTATTGGGTTGGTTGCGGTTGGAGCTGACCGAAGGCTGGCGAAGCTGGAGAAAGCCGGTCTCCGACCCGATGCCGGCTGAGTCTCTGACTGTTCCCAGGCAATCCGAAATTGCGTGAATAAAAGTAAAATATTCTTTGGTCTGGCCGTCGCCATCATCGTGGGGATTATCGGGTTCAAAATCTTCCGACCCGTCTCCTACGAAAATTTTCCTCCAAAAAACCCGGGACCCTGGATCGCCTTTGGCGACAGCCTGACATCAGGAATCGGTGCGGATGAGGGGGCTGGAAGTTATCCAGCGCAGTTGGGTCAGACTCTTGGTGTCACGATCAAAAATCTTGGGCGTCCCGGGGAAACCACTCAGGACGGCCTCAGCCGCATCGGGGAAGTGGAGGCTGAAAAACCAAGGGTTGTGCTCCTTTGTTTCGGAGGAAACGACACCTTGCGTTCCGTCGATCACGGGCAAACGTTTGGCAATTTGGAAACCATGATCGACCGGTTGCATGCCCAAGAAGTTTTTGTGGTGTTGATCGGCGTCAGGAGCGCCTCGATTTTTGATAAATACGAAACTCCGTTCGAGGAGTTGGCCAAACGCAAACGGGTGTTTTACGTGCCGAACATTCTTTCAGGCGTGCTTGGAACACCGAGCCTGATGTCGGATCAGATTCATCCCAACGACGCCGGCTACAGTAATATCGCTGGCCGGATCGCAAAGCTGCTGGAGCCGATGATGGTTGAGCTTAAGTGAACCAGCAGGGAGATCAGGAAACAGTGTTTCATGGAAAACCTGGGATTAATTTTTACAAACCGGAAACGGGTATGGGATATTTTTTTGATGCGTCATCCAGCACCAAAATCCAGTCGCCGTCGGATCCCGGCTCAAACACCTGATGTTTTTTAGCCCCAAATTCGCCGACAAGGCTGGTCGTACCGGTGCGAGGATCGAACCATGATGCGATGACCTTTTCTCCCGAAATTTTGGTCAGGTCAATGGTGAGCGGACGTTTGCTGGAGAAATAACTCAGGGCAAAAGATCCGTCATCGGCCAGCGCGGTGACCGTGTAGTCATTGGTGGCCACGGTTCCACGTCCCTTGATGGCGACGACATTTTGCATGTCGGGCAGCAGCTTCCACCATGGTCGCGATTCCACCAAGGCGCGGAGGTGTTTTAGGCTGATGGCTCCGGGAAGTTCGAGGGTCTGGCGCCAGTTCGCTGGAAAATTCCAATTAGGCGAGCCGTAGGCGTGACCAAACCCGCCCGCCAAAAGGCACCAGTAGGCCTGTTTACGGGCTTGGATGGCGCTTCCCCAGGCATCGTGCTCCCCTTCATAGGTCGATTCGCCGAGAAAAAATGGGCGCACCGGAATTTTCACAAACTCCGCATGGCTGACTTCATAAACGTCCGGCTGGTTTTTGTTCCAAGCCTTGTTGAATCCCCGGAAATAGGTATAGACCATCGAAACATCAAGCCAGCTTTCGTCGGAGGGCCAGACATCGGTGCTGGAATGAGTGGACGCCGCGTGATAAGTGATCAATTGATGAGGCGCAGTCTCCTTCAAACCAAGGGCGAGCGCGCGAATTTCTGCGCGGGCATTGTTCGGATCGTTGTCTCCGCCAAGAATCCAGATCAGATGGTTGAACTTGCCATACCGGCGTCCGAGCCAGCCTCCGTAATCGCGCGATTTGGCGGCTCCGTTCGCGTTGAGCGGCTTGAGTGAACCATCCTTCTCTTTTCCAGCCCAACCTTCGCCGCAACAACCGGACCATGCCGGTGTGATGGCTAACGACATTCCCTGGCGTTGCGCCTCTTCGACGACGCGATCCACATGCGTGAAAAACTTTTCGGTCGGTCGTGCGAAATCCTGTTCAGGCGGGGTTCCGGCAAAGGGCCGTTCTCCTTCACGATTGGTCATTCCGAGAAAACCGGTGAGCTGAACTTGAAGGACGTTAAAGCCCTGTTCCTTGCGGCGGGTGATATAAGATTTCGCCTCGGTTTCAGTCAGCTTGAGGAAAAGCATCCAGGGAGTGTCTGCATTATAAAAAAACGGTGCCCCCCGCTGATCCACGAGGTGGCGGCGGTTTTCAGACAGCTTGAGCGGGAATTCCGCCGCTTGGACCATTCCGCCATAACTCCATAAAAGGCAGAGTGAAATGGCGAGGGTTCGTAGAGGTAAATTGATGTTTCCCAGCACCGGCGTGCTGACAGTAATACTTTTGCTCAGTGGTTGAAGAACATTCAAAAGTTTTAACATTCCTCCAGAGGTCCGTTTTATCGCACCATTGACGCTTCTCTGATTCATGCGGATTTGAGCATGCCCTTTGTTTTAGTTCAACGTTCGTAAAACTTCGATCCGGGTGCCGGATATTTTTTTGCCGCGTCATCCAGCACTAGAATCCAGTCAAGCATTTCGCCTTTGTCCGGAGTGAGGAATTCGCGTTCACCAACGTTGGAGAATTCGCCGATAGCCTTTGCTTTCCCATCGCGCGGATTAAACCACCAGGCTTTCACCTTCGGACCTTTGATCACTTCCATGCGGACTTTGAAATTCCGGCCCACCGGAGCGTAAACCATGGCGTAGGTGCCGTCGGTGTCGCGTGTGGCGGAGAAATGATACCGGCCCGCACCCGGCACACTCGTCGGGACACGGTCGGTCACAATGACCGAGTCGTCGGGAATTCTTGAAAGGAAAGGACGTGATTCCATCAACATCCTTCCATATTGCATCTGTGCAGCACCCGGTTGATCCATGGCTTCAAACCATGGCATGAGCGGATTGTTGATCGGCGCTTTCCCCGGCGACCACATCTGCCAGACCGAATGATGTCCATAGGTGTGGCCGAAGGCGCCGGCGAAAAGATTCCAATAAAGTGGACGCCGCACGTCGCTGGCGATGGAGTGTCCGAATTCCTTAGCTTTGAACGAAACCGGATGATCCTCGTAGATCGGTTCTCCATCGAGGACGGGTTTGATCGGTGTCCGGTCATAGTCCGCTTTGGTCTGGGCATAGCGCTCGGTGAATTCGGCGACATGTCCGTTTTGCCGCATATTAAAATCGAGCCACGAATCGTCATGAAACCATTTCGAGGAACCGCCCCCGCCGGGAGGATGAAACGTCATCAGATGAGCGCCGCCATCGCCTTTCCGCAACCCTTTGGCCATGGCCCGGGTGATTTCCTTGTGTTCATCGGTCTCCACATCGCGGTCGCCTCCAAGAATCCAGATGAGTGAAGCGTCTTTGTATCTTCTGCCGAGCCATTCGCCATAAACCTCAGCGTTCCCCACGGTGAAAAGCGGTTTGCGCGTCTCTGATTTGTCGCGCCAGAACCTTCCCCAGGTAGGGAGAAAACCAATGTAGATTCCATTTTTGTTGGCCTCGTTCACGATGAAATCAACATGATCCCAATAGTCGTTCTGTGGACCGTCCTTGACGGCTGGTTTTGTCACATCGAGATCGACGAACGGGATATGGCCGTACGGATTCGGGTCGGTGTGGCCTTCGAGTTCCGCTATCGCGACGGACTGCAGGACCGTGAACTTTTTTTCCGCCCGGTTTTTAATAAGCCGGATCGATTCCTCGCGGTTCAGGCGGTGGAAAAGTTCCCATGTGGTGTCACCCAGATAAAAAAATGGCTTTCCCTCGGCGGTTACCAGAAACCTTTTGTTTTCGGAAATTTTAAGCTGAGGAAGTGCGGCGGAAGAAACAAGGCAGCTCACGCCAAGCACCAGAAGGATTCGAAATGGATTCATCTTGAGACTGTGATTTGGCCGACGTGGCCCGGATAGAACGACGTCATCGGAATTTTGGATGAATTTTACCTTTCGATTCCGGCGCGGAATTCTTTTGGCGTCACACCAAAAGCGCGTTTGAATCGTTTGTCCAGGTAACTTTGGTCGCAGAACCCGGCCGCATCCGAAATTTCCGCCACTGTCTGGTTGGTCTCGCGCAGGAGCCGCCGGGCATTGGACAGCCGGACGTGATTGAGGTAATCGACCAGCGTCATTCCGGCCACTTTTTTGAAGGCCTTCATAAAAGCAGCTGGGCTCATGGCTACCATTTTGGCGGCTTCACCCACGGAAATCTTCGCGGAATAGTGGACCTGGATGTGGTCAAAAAGTTTTTTGAGCCGGAGCGACCGTTGTTGTTGGCGCAGGAATTCCCAGTTCAACATGTTTGAACTCCGGAATCGTCGTGCAAGCTGGTAAAGCAGGGCCAGGAGAAACGCCTTGCTCCCGGCATGGACAAACTGCCTCTCGTCCTGACGAAAATATTCCTCCAAAAGCCCCGCCAACGCCAGATGCGCGTCCCCCGATGGTTCGTCCCCGGCACGCATGATGTGGGGGCTTCGCCCTACCTTGGAATAAAAAGGGAGCAGGAATGTGTAGTCACCCGACGGCGAGCCGAGGCTGTAAACGAATTCCGGCTGAAAGCTGACCACGATCACGCGGGTGTCAAAACCTGGGAAATCAACGACGTGATGCACCTTGAGATTGTCCACTACGAGAACATCACCCCTCTCCAAGGCCACCGTCTGGTCGCCCATCCTGAACCGTACCGGTCCGTCGAGAGGGATGAACAATTCCAACCTCTCGTGCCACGTCCCGCCGCGTGTGTGGCGTTTCGATGTGTAACGAAAGAGTTTAATGGAGAGTGGAAACTCTTGCGTCAACGCCACCTCGTAACGTCCTTTCTCATCGAGCTGCGCCGCAATGTCATGCGGTTCGAAAGGGAATTTCGAACAAGTCGCAAGCAGCGATTTCCAGCCTGAAGTGGTTTTCACCGGCGCAGTTTGCTCCGGGTTAGGGAAAAATAAAAGCGTCCATGGAAAATGACCTTCCAAGCGGCAAGGACGATTAGTTCTGCACCGGCAAATATTGGTTGGAATTTTTGGGAAAAGATATGGCCGAAATCCTGAACCAGGTCATCATGAGTATTTCCACAAGCAATAGAGGGCGGAAAAACCATCGATGAGCCTGATTTTTTTGCCCTCAATTCGGTTCCGTCCATGATATGAAATTGAAACTTCAGTGATTGAAATTCCCCTTCGCGCAATTTTGGCTGTGATCTCGGGGCAAAACCCAAACCGATTCTCCTGAAGGCTCAAACCTTTAAGTATTTCCGTTTTGAAAAGCTTGTAACATGTCGCTTCATCGGTGAGTCGAAGTCCGGTCAATAAATTGGAAGCACACGTCAGAGTTCGGTTTCCCAGGGTGTGCCAACTAGGGTTGCTTTTTTTGGGGTCAAGAAAACGGGAGCCGTACACCACTTGTGCTGCTTTCGAGACCATCGGGGAAAGCAGTTTTGGGTAGTCATCTGGCGAATATTCCAGGTCCGCGTCCTGTATCAAAACCATGGGGGATGTGACCAAGTGGATGCCCGTCCGGATGGCGGCTCCTTTGCCGATATTCTTTGTGTGCCGCATCACGGCGACCCTTTTATCAAGATGGCTCCATCGTTGGATTTTTTCCCAACTACCGTCTTCCGATCCATCATCCACGACTATAACCTGGCCCACTTCGGTCCGGTGCAAAACCTGTTGAACGATGGTGTCAATCCACCGGACTTCATTAAAAACCGGAATGATGACTGCCAATACCGCTGGTTCGATCGCAATACAGGCTGGTTCGTGTGTGAACTCTGGAATCAAAGATATTTTCCTGGGTTCTTTTTATAAGGCGGTTTTCATGATTTTGAGAATTCAGTGGTAAGTCAGCTCTGCGGTGCGCTCTTGAAGCCATTGAATGTCCTGGTCTGTGGTGCTTGTGTGTCTGGCGCCTGTTATTCCTATGGGGCCTAAAGTTGACGGCTCCTTCCAAAGATGAGTTTCGGCATGCCCGTCCGCAAAAGAAAGCGCGAGCGCTTTGTTGTGATAACTTCCTGGCGTGTCGATCCACCAAAATGGATTTTGGGAACCTTCTCCTGTCAAAGTTCCCGTGTTGCTCAGATCCACTGCAAAGTTGCCTTCGTTGATGCTGTCATGGCGCTCGTCTAATATGACAAAAATCCCGGTGGGAAGTGAAATCTGAGATAATTTCCGGTAAACCATGAAGTTTGTTCCGTAACCACCCAGGACAAGCGGTTCCTTTCCGGGTCGGACGGGGTTCAAACGATTGTTCATGGAAACGCTCCGGACCAAGCTTGATCGATCGGCCGGGCATTTATAGACCTTGGGGGATGAAAGATGGGGGGCCAGCAGGCTTCTTGATTTGTTGAGCAGCAGGCTGCTGTCGGTTCCCTCCTTTCCTTTCTGTAAATTTCCCGCCACCCAGTTGGTGAAGGGGAGCCCATCCCCATGATCGACAGTAGGGACGAGGCGCCCCTCGTTTTCCTCCGCATATGCGTTCCAAGCCAAATGCATCTGTCTATGATTATTGAGGCATTGAGCTTTCCTGGCTGCTCCCAAACTGTATGAGAGGGTCGGTATCAGCATGGCGCATAAAAGACCGAGGATTGCAATGACCACCAGCAGCTCAATCAACGTAAACCCCGGTTTGTGAGTGTAATTTATACGATTTGATTTTTTCATTTTAAACTTCGGAAGCCTCCCGTAGATGATCAGGAGTGCATCTGCAATTTCCGGATGATCCCCGAGGCTTTTTTGCCCAAATGGAATAGCCTAAGAGTGCTGCGGTAATGCTCAGGCTGAGAAAACCTGTTCTGATACTTAGAATCTCCCAAACAGTCGGGACCATAACCAGTTTCAGGATGGATGTTCCTTCGGGTAATTGAATCTGAACCAGTCCTTCCGGGAAGGATGGCCTGACAGTTGCGGTTTCTTGATTCACCCAGGCTTTCCAACCGGGGTAAAAAAGCTGGGTGAGTTGGACCTCTCTGGGCGCAGGCATGGAAATGCTCAATTGAATTTTTCTTGATCTCCATATGTCAACCAAAACGGGAAATGCCAGGCTTAACTCGCCGGCCCCGTCCTTGGTTAGAATCGCGATTCCAGGGGATTTCGCGTCAGGCTGAATAGCTCGAATTTTCGAGATGGTCTTTCCGATGTTCTGCCGCGCGGTCGAGGGGAGGTATTCAGGCGCGTCCAGGAGGAAATCATCCATGCCGGTTTTTTCAAATTTAGGGCTGTCTGAAAATCGACTGACTGATTCAAAATTGTGGCCCATGGAAACCATGAGTGCGACGAGTTGAAACAGCAGGGCTGATTTCCTCTTGCGATCAAAGGGTTGATTCCAGTTTTGGAGCTGAAAAGCCACAAGACCGGCGGATGCCAGGGAAAGAAGGGCGCAAAACCTCCAGGGAAATTGAATCACTTGAAGCTTCCCAAAGATTCTCCAAATAAAATCACTACAGGGCATGGCCATGAACGCGCTGGCAAGGAGCATTGCCGAGAAAAAAGTGATCGCCGACCGGATGGAAGGATGGAGCGTGGTTCTGGCTGTGGAAGCTGCCGCCAGAATTCCAATGACAAAGGTTGTCAAAAAGGGGGGGTAGAGTGATTTTTTAAACGTATGGCCAAGATCGAACGATGCAAGCCCGACCTCTCCGAAGAAAAAATTGTCGTTGTAATGGTGCGTCGTGTTTAGTTCGTGCATCGAGACCGAATCTTGCATTTGCAAGGCGGGAACCAGATAGGGGGCTGCAAGGCCCGAACCTAGAAGCATTGCCAAAAGGACGCTTGCGAGGATGGTGAATCGCGCCTTTAGAGCTCCGGCGTGGGTTCTAGCGCAAACAATCGATAAAAGAGGAGGAAAAACCGAAAATATAAGAGTGAGTGGAAGATGGGAGTAAATCAGGGCGGCGTAGGAAAAGGTTAAAATATAAAACCCGGAGCTTCTTTTTCTGACAATTAACAAGGCACCAAGGAGAACCGCCGGCATGAAGACGCAACCCCAGATTTCCGTGTAGGCAAATCGGGTGTAAACATCCACTCCCAGGATGTAAGGGGCGGTCATGTAAAGAACCGATCCCGCAATGGCGGGCAACAAGTTCACCAAATGCCGGAGGAGTACGTACATGAAAATGCCCGACGCCGCCAGGGCGAAGGCCGTTCCGATCGGGAGGATGTCGTGGAACTGTAATCCGATTCCGGCCAAGCCCAACTTTAAGGCAAGGGCTGCCAGATAAGGCAGGACGGGGTAATAGAAAAACGTGGGCGCTCCCAGCCCACCGTTTAAGCCGGGAAGCCACCGTGGATATAAGTTTTCCGAACCGAATGTTTCAGCCATCTGGCTGCTCCATTTTAAATGGATCACGCCATCGTGGACATGGGGTCCAATGCCGAAGACAAAAAGCGGTGTCGCCAGGACTGAAGCGAGTGCTGCCAGGGCGAAAAGAATCAGGACATCCTTTTTCCAAATGGCGGGAACATTCTGGTGAGGTGCTTCCAGTTTCATTTAATCATTCCCAGCGAATCTTCTCCAGTTTCCAGCCGCAGTTGAGGGAGTTGAATTCGGGCAGGGTTCCGATTTTTAAAAAGAGGATTTCAAGTTTATCAGCAAGCACCCCCGGATTCTCGAATGTGATTCTCGACTTTTTTCCTTCGTGATGCACATGTACGATGCGAAGTTCCCGGCCGCCGAGGCGGGCTCTCAATGTGTTCCGAGGATCGGGCTGGTTTTCGTAAGCCCGTTTCCATTCCAGGTCGAGGCGAATTCTGGAGGCGTTTTTGGTCCAGAAGATGCAGATGGAGGCAGTTTCTCCTGTTTCCATGTTCCACCCTGAGCCATTATAAGGAAGTTTGGTTTTGCGCGCATTAACAGCAGAATCGTAGGAGTCAGATAAAACTACCGGAGGGCCTGACTTTTTATCAGGATTGTTGAGTGAAAAGTTTTGCGGTTGCGGGGGACCGTAAATGCTGAAACTGGAATAAATCTCCCAAACCATCCAAAGCAGTGCCGCTGCTATTCCCACCCGATGGAATTTACCGATGAAAAAATACCAGAAACCTCCTGCGAAAACTGCAAATGGCGTTGCAAAGTCCAGGAGATAGCGGGACGCGATGACCGGGGCCTTGAAGTAAAACACGACCAGGAGGAATGTGGTGAGAGCCGCCCAGAGGTTGATCCATGGAGAGAAACCAATCCCGGTTTGAGGTTCTTTTTTTTTCCACTTGTGAAAGGAGTAAAAAAGCAAAGCCGCGGACGCCAGAATGAAAATCAGGTAACTCCAATCGTAAGCCGTCAAATAACTTTCCCTCCATCTGGGGAGCGGGGATTGGCCCCAAAAAAGGCCCTCATCATAGTGGCTGTTTCCATTTTGTTTTACGGAAAAAAACAAGAACCCGCAAAGCTCTTTCAAAGCCGCGAGCTGGGAACATGATGCGAAAGAATTTTGAAAATGGGTCGAGAACAGAGAGCCGGTGAGCGACGGGCCCTGGAGGTTGATGGCATGCCCGAACTCAAATCCGTTTTCGAACCTCATGTAATTGGCGGCATAAAGCAAAAGACCGATCGCTCCGCAAAGAGCCCAACCAGCCGCAAGCGAAACCGCTCCTGCCCGATGCTGTTTGCCCACCATCGAGCCCACGACCAAAGTGCTGAAAGCCTCCGCAACCAGGGTTGGGCGGATGAACATGCCGAAACCTGAAATGGCGCAGCAGACCAGCCAGAGCCGATGGCTCCATTGTTTCGTCAGGCGAGCCAGGCCCAATAGTTGGATCATGCCCGCGAGGTAAGCATATGCGACAACTTCTTCGTAAATTTGAAACCGGGAACCGACCAAGCCGATAAAAGGAGGGAAGAGGCAAAAAGTCAAAATGACCGCCAGCCCTCCGCGAGACTCCTGTCGAATCCAATCCTGGCCGACAAGAAAAGTCAGAAATATGAAAAGTGTATAATAGAACAACCAAGTGACCCGTTCGGGAAATGAATTGAACCCAAACAATCCGGCCGATCCGGAAAAGGGGAGTTGAAGGATTGGAACCCCGAGCCCCCACACCTGGTTGACTCCGCCAGCAGACCATGTGTGGTCGTGCGATATATCAAAGGGGTTTCTGCTGAGGCTGAGTTCACCCAGCAGGAAAGCCTGCACTTGAACTCGATGCGCCTCATTTGGTGAGTAAAGGTGATCAAGCGTCTGGAAGTGTCCCAGTGCGAACATGACGAAAATCGCCAGGGTGATCGCCGCAAGAATGATTTTTCCTTTGTTCATGCAGGATCAGCGGTGGTTTCCCGGCGACCAGAAAACCCCCCGGCAAATATCACCGCTTCAAACAAAAACATTCATTATTCAAAAGTAGCGGAACCCGGGTGTGGGTTCCGCTTGTGAGTAAGAATTGGAACGATCAGCAGGATTGCGTTCCCGCCTTGCATTTTTCGCTTGTGAAGGTTTTGCTGCAACAACTTCCCGTGCCCGCTCCGCCGTTGTCGAGACATTCCGTGGTGGTGTTTTCCCCGTTGCAATAGGGATAGGTGATGCTGGTGCAACCATTGCAGGTCGTGCCGGCCCAGCTTGGGGCTTCACTTGTTGTTTTTGTGCCACAGGAGGGGCACCCGCTGGCGTGGGCAATGTTGGCCGCCGTGATGATCCCGGCTATCAGAGCCACTGTCGCACATGAAGCCATCCAACTTCTGACTTTTTGTTTCATAGGTTACTCGTTTTTGGTTTTTGTTTAATCACCCACCATCCCAATAATATGGCGGGAAATAGGGCGAATCCGATAAAAAACAGCCGACGTTTTTTGTTTTGCCGGGCCGACGAGGCATGTTGCCTAACGGCGCTTTGGTAAAAAGACTGGGTCTTCAGGCGTTGAATTGTCGGTATGGAGCCGTTGGTGGATGTGTACATGACGCTTGGGATCCAGTCGGACGATTTCAGGGAAAAGCGCCGGTCATCGACCATCGTGACATCGGCAAAATCGAGGCAACCGAGAGGGGCCTCCTCTTTGTGCGAAATGTTGGTGATTGTAACCGCTACTTCAAGATCAAGGTTGGTGCTGACCTTAAGGGCGGAAACCGCTTCTGGAGTCAGCAAATGACGGTATAGGAGTGTGCTTGGGAACCGGCCCAGTGAACTGGGTAAACTTCCTTCAGCGATGAAAAAATCATTCGTGAATTTTGTATCTTTGTAGGTGGATGAAAGCGTGGCCAAACCCCGGAAAGTGTAGTTGAAATTGGTCTGCGCCTGATAAGGGGCCGTCATCACATCGCCTCTTTGAAACTGTTCGTTGTCAGTGAGGTGAGGCGCCTTTTTGGAGGTGAAAAGCGGGCCGGTCAGGTCCCATCCGAAAGCGAGCATCAACGGGATGGCATGGGCTGTGTAACCGTGGGGCAGGGCATTGGGGCTGGTGAAGGCGTGAGCGGTGTTCTCCGGTTTTCTGGGAACCGCGTTGGTGGTTCTCATCCATTTTCCGTCCACTTTTGTCGGGTAAATATAATCATCGGGAAAAACAATGTTGGTATCAAACCGCCCAAATGAAACTGCCTGTGCGCCATCAGTTCTATATTCGTAGTGAAGGGTGTTTGGGGAAGTATTGTAGGGGTTGTTTGTGATGCTGACGGTCAAATTGACTGAGTTGGAATTCCTTAGGAAAACGAACCAGCCTGTTTCAGTCACCACTTTGTTTTCTCCAGGGGATAGATTTGAACGACTGAGCAGCCCCGAAATTTCCCAGGATTTTTCCGCCGCTTTTACCGGACAGCCCGCGAAGGCCAAAAAAATCCAAAGGGAGAGCGGGCCGGATTTCGAAGAAACAGGCGGGAATGACCGGACAAGTCTTTTGATGGGGCCCCAGAGAAGGACCAAAAGCGCACCGGCAACAAATATTTGAATGATGATTCTGGCCGCCAGCGCCCCGGCGTTTGAAGTCAGACCCAACATTTCGGGAAGATTTCCAAAACAAGGACAATATTCTCCTTGGCTTTTCGGGAACCAATGCCGGTAAGACAAAACCAAAATGGACCACCAGAGGACAGCAATGGCACGCAGATGATCAGAGCGAAACAGTAAGAGCATCGCCACAACCGCAAGCTCCGAAACGATCCCGAGAATGGCCACGTGCTTCACCGTCAGCGGGGCTAAAACCGGGTCCAGGAAGGTCAATTTGGAATGTGAGGCTATCACCCAATGTGATTTGAGGCCCGCTGTAAATAAGAGCACCCCTATCGCGAGATACCAAAGCGCATTCCAATGTGAAGGTGGTCGCGGAATATTTAAATGTTTGGTTGCCATAAAAATTGTTTCCTCACTGGCGCGTTGATCGAAACCTCTTCAAAATTGCTTGCTTTTAGTCAAATCTGGCTTCGAATTCAGGAGAAACTAGTCATCGTCCAGTCTTGGGTCGAAACTTTTCCAAATGTTGGGTTATGATTTGAATAGAAAATAGTAAGTTTCAAGGTTTGCAATCCTTTTTATCTTGTTTGCCTTGTTTTGAGCCTTTCTCAAGGTTTGGAAAGGGACTGCGAGGAACCGGTCGAGAAACCGAGAAATTCGTCGTATTACAAGTGCGGTTTTTGGGATGAAGTCATATATGGCGATGAAGTCTTAGCACGAGCGGTGCGCCACAACCGTTTTCGCCCATTCAGGGCTTGGGATGTTTCTGACCATCGAACCCAGGGAAGGATTGAGGGTTGCAGGTGACCGGGTATGGAACCTCCCTTTTAATGTGAGAATGAAAGTTTCTACGCAATTTTGGTCGTCTTTGTTTGAGCGTTTGGTGGCCTGCGTGTTCCTCGTCGCCCTCCTTCCCATGCTGCTCCTCGTTGGATTGCTTATTTGTTGGAAGACGGGCGGTCCGGTGATCGTCTCCGACGAGTTCACGCGTGTTGACGGTGCAACTGTTCACCGGTTCCGTTTTCGCACGACAGGTCATGGCACGTCCACTTTTGCATTCGGCAGGTTTCTCCGGGCAAATTCCATCGACGAGTTGCCAGGGCTTTGGGGCGTTGCACGCGGAGACATCGGCCTCAAAGATTTTTTGAGATTGAAATGAGTCACCGCTGCGCAACGAAACGGCGGTGCTGCCGTCTTTTGGCAGGGGCAAAGCGTACGGAGGCAAACTGTTTACCCCCTCTTGCTCGCGTCTCGCTTTCCGCATTTCTTGGGTGTTGCCCGATTGTTTTTTCTCGGCGATAAAAAGGCGTTTGAAACGAAAAAAAATCAGCGCGGGTTTGTTGATGTTCCGGGTGCGGAAGGAGGTTGAGTTTTTCCTGGTCCACCCAGGCGGGCCTTACTCGCAACACAAGGACGCGGGCTACTGGACCATTCCAAAAGGGGAGGTCGAAAAGGGAGAGGAACTTTTTGACGTTGCTCTGAGAGAGTTTAACGAGGAAACCGGGATGGTGGCCCAGGGATCCTTTCACGAACTCGGCTGGATCCAGCAAAAGGGAGGAAAAATCGTCCATGGCTGGGCGTTTCAAGCCCCTCCGGAAATCGCGGCTCTGGAACAGGTGCCGGTGGTGAGCAATTCCTGGATTGTGGAATGGCCACCGGGAAGCGGACGCAAAGTGCTGTTTCCAGAGGTGGATCGGGGCGAGTTTTTCACGCTGAAAGCCGCCAAGATAAAGCTCAAAGAAACGCAACATCCGTTTCTGGATGGTTTGCTCAGGATTTTGGAACAAAACAGGATCGAAAACGGGCTGTAAACTCATTGTTTTCGAAGAGGCTGATCGAGGACGATACAGCCGCGGTCCGCCGACTCTTCACCCGTTCTTAATCACGCCTCCTCCGCGGAACTCCGTATACGGGAACGTTCCCGTTCCCATCCATCTCATCTGCTTCCCATGGCAGCCGCAGCCCGGGGGATGCTTTCCGCCGGTTTGCTTTTCTTCAATCTGTGGCAGGTTGCAGTGTATGAAAAATCAACCTGACGACCAGATGCGCGAAAACGAGGTGGCGGCGGAGGCCACAAACGATTCGACACCGGCCCAGGGTTTGATCCCTGACATGTCGCAATCCCCTCGCAAATTCTTTGACACTTCAAGAAATCCGCGGTTCGCCTCCCCCTCGGCCACACGTTCGCGAAGGGCTCCCCGTCGGCTGAAATCGACATTGCCGTGAAAACCGTTCGTTTCCCCTTTTCGAAACAACCGGTCAAATAATCTCTAGCGGGCATTTCGGAACGGCATCCAGGAATGCCTGCCCGTATTTTTTGGTCAGGACGCGGTTGTCCAGAACGACTACGATTCCTTTGTCCGACCCGGTGCGGATGAGGCGCCCAACCCCTTGACGAAATTTAAGGATGGCTTCAGGCAACGAGAATTCTGAGAAGGAGTTTCCTCCACGCGCTTCGATCTCCTCGATCCGCGCCTCGATTAATGGATGATCTGGTACGGCGAAAGGCAGCCGGGTGATGATGACATTGGACAACGCCTCACCCGGCACATCCACCCCCTGCCAGAAACTGTCAGTCCCGAACAGGACGGAGTCCACGTCGCTCTTGAATTTGTCCAGCATCAGTGAACGGGGAGTGCCGGTTCCCTGGACATGGCATTCAATCCCGAGTTTGAGAAAAAAAGGTTGCATCAAGCCGGCCACCTGCTGAAGCAGGCTCAAGTTGGTGAAGAGAACGAAGGCCTTGCCATGGCTGAGTTCGATGAAGTGTTCGATCCATTGGATCAGCGAAGGAACATAAGCCGGATCACGCGGGTCGGGCATTTTGCCGACCACATAAAACTTCATCTGCTCCGGGTAATTGAAGGGCGAACCGAGTTGAAGCTGGACGGCCTTTTCTCCACCCACTCTTCGTGAGAAGTAGTTGAGGCCGGAATGGATGGATCCGGTTCCTTGGGTTCGGGTGGAAACCGGTTCAGACGACATTTTCTCCGAACGACCGTTGGTGGAGAGTGTGGCGCTGGTCATCACGATGCTGGTACTCGATCCGAAGAGTCTTTGTTTGAGAAAGTCCGCCACATTGATCGGCGCGGCGTTAAGCGCCAGATTTCTCTGGCCCCGTCCCCCCTTGTCCACCCAATAAACGTAATGTTCTTCGCTTTGAGTCAGAAAGGTGATGATCTCTGAACGCAACTCGGAGAGACGGCGGTTGGCTTCCAGCAATTCCTGGGCGGTATCCTTGTCTTCGCTGGTGCGGACCAGTTCGCTCACGGCCTCGCGGACCCGCTGAATCGGCAGGGTGATGTTGTCCTGGACGAGTTCAGGGTTGCGGATTCGAAGTTCGCTCCAGGGCCTGGAACCGGATCCTTCCGGACCTTTGCGAAAGTTCCGGCCCGGGGTTTCGCCCGGGTTTTTCTCCAACAACCCGGTGCAGGCATTTTCCACGTTCTCAAAAAAATCGTCGCTGGCTTTGAGCAGGTCGGCCACAAGACCTACAGTCGAACCCTTGCGCAGCGTGGCCAGCAGCCCTTTTTCCGTCCGCGGATTCCAGAGGCGGTGCAGGGCAAATTTGATCTGCCCGATGGAAACACTCACCCCGATATGTTTCGAAGCCACGCTTTCGACCGTGTGCGCCTCGTCGAAGATGACAAAATCATTCTTAAACAACACCCCGCCCTCCACCTCTTCATCGATGCCTCCCAGGTGCATGAAAAAAAGCGTGTGATTCAACACCAGGAGGTCGCAAGCCAGGATGCGGCTGCGAGCCCGCTGGAAGAAGCAGGGCGCGCTGGATTTGGCAAAATCCGACTGATGCCCGCATAGTTTTGGGGTGCATAATCCGCGTTCGGAGCATACGTGGGACCAGACTTTTGAATCGGGTTCGATTTCAAAGTCAGAAAGGCTGCCGTCCACGGTCGTTTTGGACCATTCCAAGATCCGGTCCAATTCCTGTTTCTCTGGTGATGTAAAGAGTCCTTCCGCCTGCAAAACCGCCTTGTGCAGCCTGCGGGTGCAGAGGTAATTCTGACGTCCCTTCAGCATCGTGAATTTGAATGGGACCGGAAGAACCCGGGCCAGCAACGGAAGATCTTTTTCCGTCAGCTGCTCCTGCAGATTGATCGTGTTTGTGGAGACTATGGCCTTTTTGCCATTGGCCACCGCAAACAAAATTGCCGGGATCAGATAGGCGAGGCTTTTGCCCACGCCCGTCCCCGCCTCGACCAGGAGGGCGGAGTTTTCAGTCAGAGCCCGGGCCACGGCCACGGCCATGGCCTGCTGTTGCGGGCGGAACTCAAAGTTGCTGGCCCGCGAGAGCAGGCCTGTGGGAGAAAAAATTTCCTCCACCTGCTGCACCAGGTTTACGGCGGCGTTTCCGGCCAGGGGATCTACAAAGCTGATCACAAATTCAAATCAATTTCAGTGCCTACGTTCCACGACCTGCTGCATGGTCATGTTTTTCACTATTTTATCGGACATCAGGATCCCGCGCCAGTTGGTGCACGGATAAATAACCGAACGCCTGCCGATGATGGAGCCCGGGTTAAGGACGGAATTGCAGCCGATGTCCGTATGATCCGCCAGCAAGGCTCCGAACTTTCGCAGCCCGGTGTCCACCCTCTTTCCTTCCCAATCTACCGTGATATTGCCGGCCATCAATTTGACGTTTGATATTTTCACCCCGGCTCCGAGGTGGGCTTTGTAGCCGAAAATCGAGTCTCCCACATAGCTGAAATGCGGTATCTGACAGCCGTTGAACAAAAAGGAGTTTTTAAATTCGCACGAGTTTCCTATCACGCAACCGTCCCCGATGATCACATTGTCACGGATATAGGCGTTGTGGCGGATCTCACAATTTTTTCCGATGATCGCCGGACCTTTGATCATGGCGCCGTCCTCGACCACGGTTCCTTCGCCGATAAAAACATCAGGTCCGATGAAGGCCCTTCCTTCGCATCGGTTTTTAAGCGCGGGTTGAAGGTTGGCCCGGATGTAGTCCTTGATTTTCTTGAGTCCGTCCCAGGCATATTCGCAGCCTTCGAACAGTTTTGCATGCTCGGTTTGTGATAAATCAAACAACTCCTCTGGTTTTAGCATGGCTCAAGGTTAAAAAACCGCGGCGAAGACCACGAACAAAAAATGCAGGCCCGGGATTTTAACTCGACAGGCCGGTTCGTCCCAAGAAACTTAGGAATCATGGCACACACACCTTCCACAATGTTACCGCTCGGAACCAAGGCTCCTTATTTTGCCCTGCCGGATGGCGAGGGGAATACCGTCCGGTTTTCGGACGCCTCGCAGGCGAGGGGATTTCTGGTGATGTTCATCTGCAATCATTGCCCCTACGTGAAACACCTGGAGGCGGAGCTCACCGTTCTGGCTAATCATTTTGTCGATCAGGGGGGATCGGTTTACGCCATCAATTCCAATGATCCGGCTCATGACCCGAGTGATGGACCCGAACGAATGCTCGAACAGGCGAGTGCCGCCGGTTTCCGGTTTCCGTATTTGGTCGATGCAAGCCAGGAGGTGGCACGACAGTATCAAGCGGCCTGCACGCCCGACTTTTTTCTTTTTGATCGCGAAAAGAAGCTGGTTTATCGCGGACAATTCGATGAAAGCCGGCCCCGAAACCAGCTGCCCGTGACCGGGAATGACTTGGCCCAGGCCATTTCATGCGTGCTGGACGACCGGCTACCTCCGAGTGATCAAAAGCCGAGTCTTGGTTGCAACATCAAATGGGTGCCAGGCAACGAACCACATTATTTTAAAGGGGACTGACATGGAGAAACTGGTGGGAATCGAAATTGGCGGAACGAAACTTCAGATTGTCCTGGGAGGTTTGGATCTTGAGATCGAAAACACCTTTCGATTTACGGTCAAACCATCGGAAGGGGCTTCGGGTATTCGCAGACACATCGAAGAATCACTGCGCTTGATCAACCGGGAGCACCAACTTTTGGCTGTGGGCATCGGATTTGGCGGCCCCATCGACTGGCGGACCGGGCAGGTGATCTGTTCCCATCATGTGGAAGGTTGGAATGATTTCTCTTTCCGTGAGTGGATCGGTTCGATCGTTTCAGCCCCGGTTTTTGCCGACAACGACGGCAATGTTGCGGCATTGGGCGAGTTTATTCAGGGCGCAGGGCTGGGATCGAGCCCCATGTTTTACGTCACCCTCGGCAGCGGGGTTGGCGGAGGTTTGGTGGTCGATGGGAAAATTTATCATGGAGATTCCCCCGGTGAATCCGAGATCGGTCATGTGCGGCTTGATAAGTCGGGCCGGATCGTGGAGCAAAGCTGCTCCGGGTGGGCGGTTGATCGGAAAATCAGGGTGGTGCTCGATTCGGGGCGTGAAACGGTGCTTCGAAAAATGGTCGGGAACAGTCCGGGAAACGAGGCCCGGTTTCTTTCTGACGCGCTTCAGATTGAAGATCCGGAGGCGTTGCGCATCGTCGATGAAACTGCGGATGACCTGGCTTTCGGGCTTTCGCACGTGACGCACCTCATGCATCCGAAAAAAATTGTTTTGGGCGGCGGCCTTGCACTTTTGGGAGAAGTCTTGCGGGCCAGGGTGGCAAATTGTCTGCCCCGATATTTGATGGAAGCCTTTGGCTTAGGGCCGGAAATTGTCCTCTCCAGTTTGAAAGAAAGGGCCGTTCCGGTCGGAGCCCTCGCCCTGGCGCGTGCGGGAGTCGAAGGCAAACGGGCTAAACGGGCTTCAGCAGGCTGCTAACCGCTTGAATTGAAAATCCTCCCCACTACACTCCGTTGATGAATCAGTGGATTTCGAATTATATTCAGGCGCAAAAGGCCGTATTGGACTCGATCCCGGTCGAGCAGGTGGCCCAGATTGTTGAAAAACTGCATCGGGCATTAAAAGAGGACCGCCAGCTCTTTGTTTTTGGAAACGGTGGAAGCGCGGCCAACGCCTCCCATTTTGTGACCGACTTGGGAAAAGGTTCTTCAGACAAGATGGGCCGTCGATTCCGCTGTGCGAGCTTGAACGACAATGTGAGCTGGATGACAGCCATTGGAAACGATTATTCCTACGAGGACGTGTACCAGCGTCAGTTGGAAAATTTCGGGCGGCCGGGCGACCTGGTTCTTTGCATGAGTGTCAGCGGCAGTTCACCGAACCTGGTCAAGGCGGTGACCTGGGCCAAGCACAAAGGGCTCGATACCATCGCGCTGGTCGGTGCCAAGAGGGGCAAACTCGCGGAAATCGCCGACACCGTGGTCGTGGTCAACGACACCCACTACGGACGTGCTGAAGACGCACAGATGGGAATTTGCCACATGCTTTGTTATGCTTTCATGGAGATTCCGGATCTGGCATTGCCGAAGGTTTGAAATGAAGCTTCTTGAGAATGTCTGACTAGGGGAACCAGGGTGGAAGCAAGAAGCCATTCTTCGAATTATCGCCCTGACATTGATGGCCTTCGCGCCATCGCTGTTCTTGCGGTCCTATTCTTCCATGCCGACCATCGACCGCAGATATTTGGGTTTGCAGGGATCTCCACCCTGGTTTTTTTGATCGCCGGATTACTTGTGGCCAAATTGCAGGGCCTGCCTGGAAGGCTTCCCGCAGAAGCCTTGCGATACGATGAAACTAGCCAAGAGGTTCCGTTTCGGAAGCAACTTGGTTTGAAGGAAGTAATGAATGGAGAGTTCCTGGAATTGGGATCTGGGGAAACAAACAAACTTGTTGAACCAGTCTGGTAATCATTCCCGCCGGTGGAGATTGGAACGGTCCATGCCTGGAAGCCTGATGAAGGAGTCCCAAACTTTTCACCTCCTGGAGAGTCCATCCCGCCACCGTGACGAGATCGACGGCCT
>Ga0163152_10000753_pt1 | contig 53683 bp, 37 predicted proteins | sample OliLakLV19MP8IB2_FD_148635 | JGI IMG/M metagenome (GOLD analysis project Ga0163152, IMG submission 148635) | Freshwater microbial mat bacterial communities from Lake Vanda, McMurdo Dry Valleys, Antarctica - Oligotrophic Lake LV.19.MP8.IB-2 | ecosystem: Environmental > Aquatic > Freshwater >... | reverse complement strand
AAACCTTTTTGGTAAATCTGCCTTCCGCTGCAATTATTTCAACAAGGTAAATTCCTTTTAGAACATTTAATTTTACCTCTGTAAATTGATTTTTTAGTTCACTTGAATATTTCTCCTCCCCTTCCAAATTATAAACATGCAACTCAGTATTATTTAACGCAATATTTAATTTAACAAATACAGTATTTCCAAAACTGTAAACCACTGCATCCAAATTGTTGATTTCATTTACTCCAACTGTGGTATCACCAATGGTATCTCCTGCAGCAATTCCGGTGTTACATTTCGATTCATATGCAAAGTCATGTATTATTAATTTATTCGCTGTATCTTCAATACTGCAACGTATCCAACCGTAATGCAAGCAACCATCGTCATCAACAAATCTAACACCAACATATTTGTTTTGAGGGTCAAACCCCCAGGCTCCAGTAAAAATATACCAATCGTCATCAATTTCTAATCTTATTCTTGCAGCAACCATAATTTGATAATTCCCATTTTGAAAAGATATTGATTCATCAATTACATATCCATAGTTTAAATCAAATAAAAAATATGTTGTTGGGTCTCCACCATCAGTGGCATAAACTCCTACCATTTCATTTTGAGATGTGCCTATAGCAGTAGCCCAGATCCCTCTACGGGAGCGATAATGTGCAGGTGTACTGGCAGAAGAAAAATAATAACTTTCAATGGAGGTTTTTAAAAACCGAAATTCATTCCCTCCACTACCATCAATATTAATATTGGCAGTTTCTCCATGATATTGTAGTTCAATATCCGGTTCCAGGTCGGTATAAATTGCACCGGCTTCGGCATCCTTATGTATTAGTAACAATACTCCTGCTAAGCAGGAGTATTGTTGTAAGGTAAATTTATTTGTTTGCATAATCATTCAGCTTTAATGAGTTTTTTTGTAACGGTAAATGTTTTTTCTTTGTTACTGATCACTATCATATAAACTCCGGATGGAAAATTGGAAACATCTATATCCGTATTAATAGTATATACTGAATTAAAACAGGCAACTCCATCAAGATTGAATAAAGTAACATTAAACGCATTTATAATTGCTTCCGGTGCACTACAAACAATCCTGAATTTTGTGCTTGCAGGGTTTGGAAAAATGGAAAATGCATCTTCATTTAAAACTAATCCCAACTTTGAAGTTGCATTTATTGGTATTACATAATACCCAAAGGAGTATGCAGGTACTGTTACACAAATACTTCCTGTTAGTGCCGTACATTCCGGTAGGGTAGTTATAGTTTTAATACTTTGAATTTCATACGGATGCAAATTTATGGTATTATAACAGGTATTAATATCGAACAATTTACTTCGACCCGAATTGGAATAGGGCCAAAGGGCATCCACAGCATAAATTGTTGCATTATCAAAAGAAATAAAATCTGCATCAGGGTATAAGTATCCCAATGTACCATAATTAATTTTATAGGTTTGTGTTTCCCCTTTCATATTGGAATAATAAACATATAATTTATTATGCACTCTATCTATAAAAATAGTCGGCTGAATATTAGGATTATGAAAAAACATTGTGGAGTTAGATGGTAAATATTCCAAATTGTTCTTTGTTATTTCACTCAGCATTTTGAAATTATAATACATTGTTCTTTTTAACCAAAATTTTTCTTCCCCGGGAGGAGTTGGAAGTGGGTCCAAAACTTCATCATCTGCCTCACTTACGTGATTTAGTCTGTCTGCCTTATCCGCATGTACTAGCATGGCATACAAAGCACCTCCTCCCCAACTATGGAAAGTGGAATAGGTATGGAAACCGGGACGGTAAGCAGGATCAAAATTCAATTTAAGGTCTTTTAAGAACCATTCCTGTATTAATAATCCATGCGGAAAACTATTACAATAGGAGGTTAAAAGGTTTTGATCGAATGCATCTTGTTCATCTTCCGTATTCAAATTATAATCCTTATCCTTTAAATTCCATTCCGTGGTCCACAATTCCTTTTTTGATGGCCCTGTTAAACTAAATAAGAGGTCAGTCTTCTGTTGGTCATAAGATTGTTTATATCGCGATTTTAAAAAAATGCGGAAGTTGCCAAAATCATTCGAGTTAAGTCCTAATAATTTTTCAAAAGCCAATTCTAATCTTTTATCATAGGAATTATAATCCCAAAAAAATTCTGAAGTGCAATATGTTTCATGAACACAAACTGCAGGATAATGCCCATATCCGTTATTCGGATAATAATCAGTACAATAATAATTTATCGGAATATCGCCCCAATTGCCATTGGGTTCGTAATAGGGATGCAGGATTACGGCATCAAATAAATATCTTGGGCTACCCGAAACCATAATAAAATCTGAATAATGCGCTTTCAAATCTTCGTTCCAATAGGTGCTGAGTTGAGGGCCTGTTTTGAGTGCAAAATTAGATGGAGGTCCTGACGCCAAATTTGCTACTGTTATTCCAACCTTGGTGGTAAAATTGGGATCATTTTTAAAGGCCCCTATAAAATCATGATCCGCCTGCATGGTTTCAGTAAATACATAATCGTAATATGGTGACATCCAAGCACCATAACCCGGTGTAATTTCTCCTGTATAACCACCCACATCAAACATATCTTCCAGCTGATATCCATTAATAAATTGCCAGTAATCGTCAAATTCCTGGTAACCCATAATATCTTTTGCCCATTTTAAATTACATTCATTACCCATCTCTACCCCAACAACATTTACATCCGTTACGCCGTTATTTGTTTCCTTTTGCAGATATTCTATAATCCTTCTGTTCTGACTTGCAGATTCACTGAAAACATTTAAGTCAACAATTACTTCAACAGCATATCCCCCATTATAATCCTGAATATAATCTACCAGATCAATAAATTGGTCGATATATTTTTGTGGTTGAATAGCCGGGATATCATTTTGCTGATTATAGGTTTCTACTGTTTTTTCAAGGTCGTCAATATATTCAAAATCCATCCAAGAATCACAATATAAACAATCACCATCCTCCAAATCATTTTTAATAAATTCCATATTTAGAGGCATTGTTACTGCGCCTACTGTGACAGATTCATCAGCAAACAACTCTCCATTGGTAATGTCATAAAAACGAATAATTTCTTCAATATCATAACCATATCCGGTAACTGATTTATCATCTATTCCATTATTATCTCGGTCATAATTTAATAAATGCATAAATCGGCTGCTTGCACCACCGGGAAAACGCAATACTTGCGGTTTTAGCTGAGCAAGCCATTCCCAGGTATTGGGATAATTATATCCTAACTCCGGCATGTGCGCCAGTGTAAACATCCCTTCAATATGATAACCGAATAAACCAGGTGCAATATTTTTTGTAACACCTCCAAGGGTCACAATAATGTCTCTATTATAATCTATTTCACGAAGAATATCTGTTATAGAATCTGTTCCGGCAAATGCAGAATCCTCATACAGAATAAAAATGGAATCGCCGCCTTCAAGTAATATTTCCATGGTATCTCCAAATGCATATTCCATAGCCGTAGTATCCTCAAACACACTATCCGGTAATAAGAATAAAGCATCCTTAGAAATAATTCTAGTTAACTCCTTATCCTTCCCCAATACTTTACTCATAGTAAATGCAGTGATTAACAAAATAACAAAAATTTGTTACAAATTTTTATACGATGTGCTTTTTTTTGATGGAAGCAAAAAATTTTGATTTTTCATAGTTGCAGGTTTTAGATTTTTAAAAAAAATCCAAAACATCAACCGGGAGGATCGGCGTTGGGGCCAAAAGTCAGGGGTTTGGTGTTTTGAGATGTTAAATGTAGTAATAATTATTAGAAATCCTGATAAGAAGGAATAATATGAGTAGAATTGTCAAGGGAAAAATGTTTACAGCCATGTCAATAAAAAGGTCATTTTTAAAAATTCTTCCTAAAAAATTTGTTTATTGGAAACCTTTTATCGTATATTTACGATATAGGATTAGATATGGCTTATTCAAAACATTTGGAATTTAAGGAGGACGAGGTGCAATTAGCAGCAATAGCAAAGGCTTTGGCGCATCCTGCACGCATTGCCATCCTCAAAATACTCTCCAACGGACAATGTGTTTGTGGGGAAATAGTAGAGGAACTGCCACTTTCTCAATCCACTGTTTCACAGCATCTGGCTGAACTCAAAAAGGCAGGATTAATTAAAGGAGAAATTGACGGGCCCAGAGTTTGTTATTGCCTCGATACCGAAACCTGCTCCAAAGCGCTTGCATTTTTTCAGTTAATGTTCAAAGAAATAAAATGTTGCTGAAATGGAAACATTAAAAATTAAACAAGCAGAAAATTCACAAGCAGAAAAAATCCAAAAACTTTTAAAGGATGCAGGTTTGCCTTTTGACGATATTTTAATGCATTTACCTGATTTTTTATGTTTTATGGAAGATCATGAAATAATTGCTGTTGCAGGATTGGAAATAAATAATGAAATTGCTTTATTGCGTTCGCTGGCAGTTGCAGAAAATAAACGCAATAAGGGTTTAGGTCAGATGATCTATTCGGCATTAATTGAACATGCGAAATCAAAAAAAATCAAAACCATTTATTTATTGACGGAAACGGCAGAAAAATTCTTTTTAAAAAATGGATTTAATAAAATTGACAGGAATGTAATTCCCGACTCCATAAAAAATACAAGGGAGTACAAAGTATTATGTCCGAATTCGGCAGCAGTATTAATGAAAAATATTTAATTAAAAACAAAAACTACTATTATGCAAAACGATAAAAACATGAAGGAACTGGTAAGGGAAAAATATGCTGAAATTGCCACCCAATCGAAAACACAAAACGAAACTTCCTGCTGTGGCGCAGGCTGTGGTTGTTCTACTATTGATTATGCTATTATGTCCGATGATTACACATCGTTGGAGGGATATTTCGCAGAAGCAGACCTGGGGCTGGGTTGCGGACTACCTACCGAATATGCACAAATTAAAAAAGGAGATACCGTAGTGGATCTCGGAAGTGGTGCGGGTAACGATGCATTTATTGCGCGTTCCATTGTTGGCGAAGATGGAAGAGTTATTGGCATTGATATGACCGAAACTATGATTGATCTTGCCAGAAAAAATGCAGCGAAATTAAAACTGGAAAATGTGGAATTTCGATTGGGAGACATAGAAAAAATTCCAATCAGCAATAATAAAGCCGATGTTGTAGTGAGCAATTGTGTACTCAATTTAGTCCCTGATAAATTAAAGGCATTTATTGAAATGTATCGCATTTTAAAACCGGGAGGACATTTTAGCGTATCTGACATTGTATTGGTTGGAAATTTACCGGAATCCATTGTTAAGGAAGCAGAAATGTATGCCGGTTGCGTTTCGGGTGCAATTCAAAAAAACGATTACTTAAGTATGATATCCAATGCAGGTTTTACAAAAGTGGAAATCAATAAAGAAAAAGCAATTACTATCCCCGATGAAATACTTTCAAATTATTTGAATGCGGATCAACTGCAGGATTTTAAAGACAGCAAAACCGGAATTTTCAGCATCACCGTTTATGGTGAAAAAGCAAAAGATTGCGGCTGCGGAACCGAATGCTGTAATTAGGCAAATTTTTAAGAAATATTTATTTATTTTTACTCTGAATAAGAAAATATTAACTTTACCCTGCATGAGAAAATCAATTGGTTTAATTTATACATTAAAAATTTTAGCGATTTTCCATTCAGGCATTTCTTATTCAGAGTAATATGAATATTGGCGACTGGATACAATTAGGCATTATAATTCTTGTTTTTGTTGTATTGGCTATTATTATTTTCAGCATCATTATGTGGTTGTGGTGGATTACTGTAATGATAGTATTAGCAGTGTCTGTTGCACTTTACATCATCAACAGATATATCAAACTCTGAGAATAAATGCATACCTTTGTGCCACCAAATTTTATTTAAATGAGAACCGTAAAAGTTTATAATTTTATAATTGCACTATCTGCAATAATATTTATTTCTTCCTGTGGCAATTCTTCACAGGAGGCTATAAAAGAAAAACGCCAGGAAGAAATGCAAAACAAGGAGAACAGAGTAAGTCCCCTTGCAACTGCATCAGCAACCATTGGTGCTAATACCATAACTATTGCCTACAGTTCTCCTGTAGTAAAAGGCCGTCCAATCTGGGGTGAACTTGTTAAATACGATGAAGTTTGGAGAACTGGCGCCAATGAGGCCACCACTATAACCTTTACCCAGGATGTTACCATAGAGGGTCAAAACCTTCCAAAGGGAACCTATTCTCTTTTCACCATTCCAACAGCCGCAGATTGGACCATAATTTTTAACGTAAACGAAACACAATGGGGTGCATTTAAATACGATCAGAGTGAGGATGCATTGAGAGTTAATGTAAAACCGATAATGGTTGATATGGTTCAGGAAAATTTGTTGTTTGAAGTATTAGCTGACGCAACACCAAACTCCGGTATGGTTCGTTTACGTTGGGAAAAGATGCAGGTTGATATCCATTTTGTAAATGCTGTGGAATAAATTTATTAAATACATTGTTCCTGTAATTTTAAATTGAAAATTATTTTTTAATTGATAATGCACCTTTGGCGTAAAGCCAACGGTTATTGTTTTTAAATGTATTGTTCAACATTTAAATAAATCTTCAATTGAACATTAAAAAATAACCAATAATACATCTCCCCGAAAAAAATATCATTTTTTCTCAATATTAAAGAACCCATTTAAAAATTTTCGGAACTGGGTATTTTCGGCTGCGTATTTTAATATGAGATATCGAAGAACATGCGGAGGCAAATAACTTAAATGCTCTCTTATTTCTTCATAACCCGTAGTGTCAAGTTTAACTAATTTATTGCCTTCCTTTTTAATATAAAACAAAACGGCAGCTACATGTTTGCAAGGATCCTCTACATCGTTGCAATTACATTCCCAATAAGTTATAGAATCGTTGTGCCGTTTAAGTTGCACAACGTGGTCGTCGTAACCCTGCACAACTGCCATCCATTCGATACCATTGATATTAAAAACGGATTTTACCCGGCCTTCACAATAAAAATCATACCCACGCAAACGCGTTTTTTCGCTGAGTTCAGACTCCAGATGATTGAGATGGATTATCACCTTGCAAAAATAGAGAGAAGAAAGCAAATTGTGTTTATTATTATAGTGTTGGGTTTTACAAATTAAAATAATAACAGTATATGTTTCCACAAAATTGATAAGCGGTATCGTTTTGAAAAGGGCATTACTGTGTTTACCTTCGTTACAAATATTTAATATGTCGGACGCCACAATTCAATTTGATCAGATCGTGAAAGGTCGCAGAAGTATGCGTGTATTTGATGCGGAAAAACCATTTGATTCCAATGCGGTGTATACCAGCATACAAAGGGCATTACTTGCACCAAACTCAAGCAATATGCAGTTATGGGAATTTTATCAGGTAAAAAGTGCGGACAAATTAAAGGTTATATCAAAATTTTGTATGAATCAAAGCGCAGCGAGAACTGCACGTGAAATGGTAATCATTGTTATTCCTAAAAAAAAATACAAACAAAGGGCAGCATCAAATTATAATTTTCACCATGCACGTTATGACAATAAACCGATAGAGGAATTGTCGAAAAGGGAACAGCGCAGATTAAAATATTATTCGCACCTTATGTTATTTTATTACTTTCAGGATTGGTTCGGAATTGCAGGTATGATCAGAAAATTAGTTGTGAGTATTGCATCTTTTTGGAGACCTGTTGTTTGGCAGGTAAGTAAAAATGATCTTCGGGTTGTAGGTCATAAATCGGCAGCACTGGCAGCCCAAACATTTATGTTAAGCATGAAGGCAGAAGGATATGATACTTGTCCGATGGAAGGATTTGATTCGCATAAATTAAAACGATATTTAAAATTTCCTTCTTCTTATGAAATAAATATGATCATTAGTTGCGGACCAGGCACCAGTGAGGGGATTTATCATGAACAATTCCGCGTACCGGAGAAGGATGTAATATTTACTTTGTAATTGTTTAATTACCAACCGGTATTAAAAATATATTTTGCAGAATTTACACTGCATTTCTGATAAGTGCTGTATGCCTTAGCAGCGCTTATAAATATGGAATTTTCCTCCTCCAAATTCGCCCATGCATTTATTATAGCATTAATAACATAAGCCTCCGGTGCCATTAAACTTGTAGTGGTTACTAAAGGATATGCATTGAGGTAGTTTAATCGTTCTTTAAAATAAGTGTGAGAAATACATGCAATTACAACGGCATCCTTTTGTTTCGCATTTTTATTTATCAGTTCATTTACATTGTTATCCATTAATCCGTTATGACCGGTAAAAGCTACCATATCCGATTTGTTGAGGTCAATTGATAAACTATCATTTATTTTGACAGTATCGTTTAAAGTTTCTGCCAGGTTTTTAAAAAAATACTCCAAACACAATTGCATTTTATCTCCGGAATAGGCATCTGCTATAACAATTATATTTGTAGAGGGCGCTATGGACTTTTTAAAAACGATTCTTTCCATCAAAACATCAGATGTATCAATATCATCAGAAATTACGGTCCATCCTGTTTTTTTAAAATGTGTTTTTAATCCGTATCCGGCTCCCCAATAGAGATTTGTTTTGAGGTTTTTACCATCGCCAAGACTTGCAGAAACAGGCACGATCCCCTGATTTTCATTATCGCATAATGGAACATAAACATGAACGATGAGTGGTTCTTTTCTAAGAATTTTATTTTGAAGTTGTACTATTATCTGATCTCTGTTAAAGCTGTCGAATTGCACTTCTTCCGTTACTTCCGGTGTATTTATAACCGGAATATTTATTGAATTGTTTTGTAGAGAAACATCTTTTTTCTCCGCTTTACAAGAAACAATTAATAAACCCAGAATAATGATAATTGGTTTTAATATCGCCATAAATAATTAAAATAAAACGATAATTATTTTAATAAATTGCATAAAAAAATCCCGACAATATTTATCGGGATCTTTAATTTATTTTTTTAGCAATTAAAATCTTGGGCAATCTATGGGTTTCATTTTAGGATTCACATCTAAACATCCCCAATAGATAAATGATAATTCGATACCACCGCGGTAATCGGTAACAGTTGACAATCCCGAAACGTTGATATCATAACTCAAACCGAAATTAATATTGTTATAATCCAATCCGAGATTTACGATTAAAGCATCTGCAACATCTATATTATCCACTGTTCTATAGTGGGTTCCTATATAAACCATAGAAACACCTTTCTCCAATTGCAATCCCACATCAATACCGCTATTCATTTGCACGTTTGAACCTTCGGTTTGTTCCATATATAAGAAAGAAGGAATAATAACTGAATTTTTACCCATTCCAATTTTAAAGGAACCGTATCCAACATAGTGGGCATTCAATTTATTTACATTGTAATTATAAAAGGTTTCTGTAGGTTCTGTAAGATGAAAATATGCACCACCTGCTTGCATTGCAAAGTTGTCGCTAAAACGGCTTCTCCAGTTAACTCCGGCATTGACGTCGAGATAGGAAAAATTATCATCGCCATATTCGCCACTTGGCAGGGTTGGATCAATACCATTTGCCCCAATTTGTGATTCGAATATCAATTTGTTGTAATCGACACGTTTTTGAACAAATCCTATCTGTCCACCAACGGAAAGGTAGTGATTCTCATCACCCAGCTTTTGGTGGTATGCGAAAGAACCCATCATGGTAAGATTGGTAAGGGAGCCGTCTCCGGAAACGTCGTTATAAACCATAGCGCCAACGCCAAAAATGTTCCCATTCATTTTATCTCTCCACAAACCGGCATCGAAAGAGCCGGCAAAGGTTTGATAAGATGCAGGCCCAACAGCACTTGCCCACTGATTTCTATAGTTTAAAACCCCTCTGTAGGTACAAGGAGTAAGGCCGGTTAAGGCTGGGTTCAGAGTTAGCGGCGACTGAGAATATTGCGAAAAATGAATATCCTGAGCTGAGGAGCTCATTATTGATGATACAATAATTAAAGCTAAGAGAATTCTATTCATACGGTTATTCCTGGCTTATTCAATCCAAAGTTACTAAATTCTTGTAATCCACACAAAATTAACAAAGGAATTTGTCATTTGGATGTAAACGTTGAACTTGTGGATAATATTGGTCGAGTCAATATTAGAAATCAAAATTGCATAAACAATCGGTTAATGGAGAATAACAAGGGATTCTTTGAATTGGTTTTCGTCAGAATCCAATAGCAGCAAATATACCCCTGGCTCAAATGCTGAAACATCAACTGAGGTTTCAAAAATGCAATTTCCGTTTAAAAACCGATTCGCATAAACAGAACGCCCGGTGATATCAAAAATTCGTATTGATACAAATTCAACCGGATCCTTTAATTCAATTTGCAGCAGTTGGGAGACCGGATTTGGAAAGATTTTTATATTTAATTCAGGTGATATTATGCCATTTTCAACAAAAATCTCCTGATCAAAGTGAGTTAAGCAAGTATCATTTCCATATTCTAAAAATTGGGTGATCGTGTAAGTTCCCGGCGAGGTATATGTATATGGTCCGGGAATATCATCAAATATAATATTTCCGTCACCGAAATCCCACCAACTATTTGTATACACTCCGCTTATCGAAATGTCTTGAATACAAACCGTTAACCCTTCCTCATGCCATACCGAAAAATCGGATATCGGTATATTGTCAGTGTTGAGATAGATCGTTTTCAAATCAAATGCAATTGTTATAGTTTGGGCAATATTTTTTAATTCGAAGTAAATTAAAATTTGACTATTTGCATTAAATATATGTTGATCAATTAATTGCATTGGAATATTTACATTTGAACCATAAAATATTGAATCGGAAAGATTAGTTGACCATTTGTAAATATATTCTTCGGTTTCATCCATTAGAATACCGGTTGTGTCAAAAATATCTATGGATAGTTGAAGGGTATCGTCATAATTTGTCAAACATTCGGAGGAGCTATTTTTAATTATAACTTTATTTGTTTTTTGAAGGTACATTGCACTGTCAGGCATCCATTGTGATAAAAATTTAATGACAGGTAAATAATCACCATTAGAAATTAAATTATACCATTCATTAGGGTCGGATTCACGATTTATACCAATTTCATATAATTCCTGCTCAAAGGAAATTGATGTTTCATCACAATAAGAATTAGGAAATGAACCGTCATTATTTTTTTGGTATCTAATATAATGAAACCTTTCGTTGCGTATAGAAATATGTGGGAAACAAGAACCAATCCCAATATTTTTATCAATGGAAGAGATAACCGGATATTCGTAATGCAATTCAGGCTGATCTATTAATGGAATAAAACTTTTTCCATCAAGGTATTTCGATCCATCGGCAAAGGTTGGTGCATTTACATTTGCCAATTCACAAATAGATGGGAAAAGATCAAGAAGGGAAACTGTTTTTCGAACAATTTGATTACCATTTTTACCCGGAATTACAACAATAAGCGGAACGCGTATATCTGTTTCCCACAAGGTCCATTTTGTCCAGTGTTTTTTTTCACCTAACGAATATCCATTATCACTCAGAATAATAATAACAGTATTTTCTTTAAGTTCGGGATGCGCATTCAAAGCATTCATCACACGTCCTATTTGCGCATCAATAAATTGTACGGCAGATATATAGTTGATTTGATAATTTGCCTGGGTTACTTCCCCAATAAGGAATCTTCTATCATTATCCGATAATAAGGGGTCAATTTCGGGTAATGTATTTAAATTATTCGCATAGTTATTGATTTCGTTATATACATCGCCGGCGTCGGCAAGGGATTGTGCAATTCCGTAGTGTGTTAAAGAATTATAATCTTCAAATTTAATTTCTGGTTGAGGAGGCATTACAATACCATTATACGGAAAGGCATTGTTTGGCAAATTAAAATTTATTGAAAAAGGTTGTTCGTAAATATCGTCATTATAATAACCAGGGCTATATTTTTGAGGAATGTACCGCTCGAGATGAGGTTTATAAAATCCAAGAGCCAGAAAAAATGGTTTATTGCATGTATTTGCTGTTCCTGCAGCATATTGATGTATAAAATCAATGGCTGTGTCAGCACCAATAAAATCCTCCATAAGTGATTCCTGGTTATCAGGTATTTGGCCCCAATCAAAATAATTGCCAAAATTATAATCCTTCCATTTTTGTAGTTGTGTTTCTGAGTCAAAATTTAAACTCTTTCTGTTCCAGGATAATTCTTTAGAACAGGGCTCAGTTTCATTTTGATCAAAATCGTTTTCACTTGGATTATGAAAAGTTTTATTAATTGAATAGGTAAAATAATTGCCACTGTCCTTTAATATTTGAGGTAAAGTAAATACTTCGGAATTATTTTTTTCAACATTAAAATTGGCGCGGAAAACAGAATTATAATCGTCATTAGTGTAAACCTTTGTGTAATAAAGGTCTTTGCCACTTAAAAAACTGGTGCGTGAAGGAGCACAACCAGCGGCATTTGCGTAGGCATTGGTAAAAATGGTTCCCTCCAACGCAATTTGGTTCAAGTTTGGAGTTGTGATCTGTGGTTGATCAGTAAATCCATTAACATAATCATTTAAGTCATCAACAATAATGAAAATAAAATTCGGCGGTGCTGTTTGTGTAAACACATTACTAAAACAAAGTGAAGGGAATAATAAAGCGACAAAAAATTTACCTCCCATTAAATTAATTTTTTCTCATTACAACAAATGAACCCGATTTAATTTGTTCCTGTTTTTTATGAATGATAAAATATATTCCGGGAACATAATCAGTGACTACAACCTGCGTGAAAGCATAATTATTAGTTGATAAATTTATTTCTTGAATCACCCTTCCGGTTATATCAGTTATATAAATAATTCCATTCAATATATATTCATTTACAAAAATATTGATATGATTAGTTGTTGGATTAGGGTAAATGAATAAGTGATTATCGGTAAAAAAATCAGAAATATCAACAATAATTGTTTGCTGAAAGGTAGTAATACAATCCTGGTCATTACCATATTGCATATAACAAGTGACCGTATACGTTCCCGGCGTCATATAAGTGTAAGGACCCGGTTCGACAGAATAAATCAGGATACCCTCACCGAAATCCCACCAAATTTCATTATAAGAACCTATAATTGTTACATCTGCCAGATAGGTTGTAAGGGCAGTTCCATTAACAACATTAAAGGAAACGTTTGGCACATTTTCACTTTTTAAATAATAATATTTTGTATCAAAGGCAATAATTAAATTTTCTGTTGTGTCCCTCATTTCAACATAAAACATAATTCTGTCGCTCCCTGAAAAAATAGCTTCCGGTATTTCTTGTAGCGGAAATTCCGTGGTTGGAGTGAACAATGTATCATCTGTTAAATTATTTGTCCATTGATAAATATAATTGGCAGGCGGCGAAGTTAACAATCCCAATGTATCATATAGGTCAAAAGAAAGTTTCAAGGTATCAGTATTTTCAGCAAGACATGGGAGGTCATTATTTTTAATCACTATTTTAAATGTATTTTTAAGATACAAAGGGCCTTCAGGCATCCACTGCATTAGATAATTAATTACAGGTTCGTAATCCGGGTTGTCGATCAAATTATTCCATTCGTTAGGATCTGTTTCCCTATTAATGCCTATTTCGTAAAATTCTGCTTCTTTAAAACTGGAATCTGGATTACAGGCGTTTAAGGGATCATCTCCATCGGAGCTATATTCAATGTACTTAAATTTATCTGATCGTATTGCAAATTGTGGAAAACAGGAGCATTCTTTATTTGCTTCCGCTTCCCATGAAACTAAAACAGGTCTTTCCCATGCCAATTCAGGGTTATCCATCAAGGGTACAATACTTTTTCCATCTAAATAATCTGAGCCATCTGAGAATAGAGGGTATGGTGTGTTGGTTAGTTCACAAATAGTAGGATACAGGTCTAAAAGGCTAACTGTTTTATCAGAAATTAAATTACCCGGTCTGTTTGGATCATAAATTACAAAAGGAATTCTAATATCCATATCCCAAAGACTTCTTTTCATCCAATGATGTTTTTCCCCTAGCGAAAACCCATTGTCGCTTACCAATACAATGATTGTATTTTCTTTCATTTCAGGCTCTGTTTCCAAATAAGATAAAATCCGTCCAATTTGTGCATCTACACTTTTCACACCTGCCATGTAAGCCATAACGGCATTAGCTCTTTTAGATTCAGCTGTCACTTCCCAGCGCAAAGAATCAGTGAAATCGGGATCGATCTCAGGTAAATATGGTAAACTGTCAGTATAATTGGCAAAGGATTCTTCAATATCTGCCTGTCCTATTGCAATTGATTTTCCAAGGTTACCTAAATTAAAATAATCATTCCATTTAACGGTTGGTTGTGGAGGCATTATTATACCATTAGGAGGATAGGAATTAACAGGAAAATTATAGGGTAAATTAAAATCTGCAGCAAATATATCATCCAAATAAAATTCAGGAAAATAAGATTCCGGAACAAATAGGTCCAAATGTGGAAGTGCAAAACCTAAAGCGAGAAAAAAGGCGCTATCACACAATTCAATATCACCGGCAATTATTTCAGTAATTACTTTAATTGTTGAATCTACTGCACGGGAATCTTTCATATCCGGTTCAAAAATGTCGGGAACACGCCCCCACTTAAACTTGTTAACTCCCTCATTCGTACTAAGCAGGATGGAATCTGTTTCATCAAATTCTCCAAAGGAAATTACGCGACTCCACGACAATGCCTTTTCACATGGATCAGAAGTTATTGCATCATAATCTTTGTTAAAGGGATCATGAAAAACCTTATTTACTCCAATAGTATAATAATTTCCAACATCTTTCAAATGTTCAGGTAGTGAAATAACTTCCATATTGTTTGATGCTTCTGTAAAATTATCTCTGAATTCATCCAGGTAAGTATTATTAGCGTAAATATTTGTATATAAAATATCCTTTCCACTCAAAAAACTTGTGCGGGAGGCGGCGCAAACCGGGTTATTACAAAAGGCATTATTAAACTGATAACCATTTTCCATTAAAAACTTAATATTGGGCGTGGCTATTTGAGGTTGTCCGTTAAAACCCTCAACATAATCATTTAAATCGTCAACAATAATAAGAATAATATTGGGTTTTGTGCCCGTTTGAGAAAAAGCACATGAAAAATAAAAAATATAGATAAATAATAATGTAAAAAGTTTTTTCATTATCTTGGTTCATTATAATGCATAACAGCAAATTGCGTTCCCGCTGCTAAGCCGGATATATCAATATAATAAAAGTAATATATTCCAGAAGGCAAAAAGGAAACATCAAATGTTATCAAATCCGAAACAGCTGAGGTAATAATATCCGTTTTTAAACATCTGCCTGCATTATCATAAATAAATAATTTACCATTAAAATTCCCTTGTTTAAGTGATACAGAAATAATATTTCGCGCCGGATTAGGGTATACAAAAAGAATATGATCTTTAAAGTATTCTTTTATATTAGTAGTAAATGTTTTAGCAATTGATTTTATGCATGTTGAATCATTTCCATACTGTACATAACATATTATTGTGTAGGTTCCAATTTCCGCATAACTGTAAAATTCCGGATTGTCTTTATGAATAATTACTCCATCACCAAAATCCCACCAAACATCGTTATAAGCCCCGGTAATTGAAAAGTCAGTAATAATAACTTGTGTGGTGTCGCCTTTTATTGTATTAAACGAAACAGTTGGTTCATAAGTGTCGTTTATGTAAAAGTATTTAAGGTCAAGTGCCGAATTTATTGAATTTATTGTATCTATCATGGTCAAATAAATAAATAGTCTATTTGTAACTAGAAAGAGATCTTCACTTATTAAGTCAATAGGAAATAAAACATTATTGCCATATAGCGTATCCATTGTTAAATTGTTCGTCCAAATAAAAAGATAATTTTCCGGAATTGCGACTGGAGTGGCAGTTGTATCATATAAATCAAAGCTCAATAAAATTGTATCACTATGATTTAACAGGCATTCAATCGGTTCATTTTTAATTTTTATGGCATAAGTTTTTTGCATATAGAGTTCTTCACCCGGCAGCCATTGTCCCATAAAATCTTTAATCGGTTCATAATCAGCATTTCCAATTAAATTATTCCATTCGAAGGGATCCATATCCCTGTTGAATCCAATTTCATATAATTCTTCTTCAGTCTGACTCATTGCCAAATTACAGTCGTATAAGCCGTATTCATTGTTTGTGGCATATTTTATATAGTGAAACCGTTCGTCACGAAGTGAGTATTGCGGAAAACAAGCACCCTGATCTAAGGAATCTTTTTCACTATACGTAGTTAAAACTGGCCTGTAAAAAGAGTAAGTAGCGTCAACAAGTATCGATGCTAAACTTTTTCCGTCCAAATAATTATTCCCATCCGGCATGTTCGGATAATCGACTCCAACTAAGTCGCAAATGGTTGGGAAAATATCAATATTACTTACAGTTTGATATGAAATTTGTTGGATTGGATTTCTGAGATCACTAATAATTAAAGGTACCCTAGTATCTGTTTCCCACAAACTTCCTTTAAGAAAGTGTTTTTTTTCGCCGAGCGAAAATCCATGATCACTTGTTACAACTATAATCGTATTGTTATATATATCGGGATTTTCCTGTAATGCAGTCATTAATCTCCCAAACTGATCATCAATAAATTTGATGGCTGCCATGTAGGCGATAATAGAATTTGCCCAAACAGATTGTTCTAAAATTTCGATTCTCTGTTCATCCGTTAAAAGTGGATCAATTTCCGGTAAAGGTATAATCTCTTCGGCAAATTCTAATAAATTATTTAATGGCCCGGGATCGGCTAATGATCTTGCAACACCATCTAATGGTAAATTGTTATAATCATTAAATATAGTATCCGGTTGCGGTGGCATTATTATACCGTTATAGGGAAATGTACCATTAGGAAAATTGTATGGATAATTGTATGGAACTGCATAATAATCAGATAAATAAAAGTCTGAATAATATTTTTCAGGAACAAAATATGGCAAGTGAGGTTTTAGGAATCCAACTCCTAAAAAAAAGGGTTTCCCACAAGTTATATCTGCTCCATCACCAATTGCATTAATGAAAGCAATCGCAGAGTCGATCATTATATTGTCTTCCATGTAATTCTCCAGAGTATCGTTCAAAAGACTCCATCTGAAATTATCAGGCCCACCTAATGCAGCATCACCTGCATTATCAATAATTGCGGAATCAGTGAAATAAAAAACACGGTTCCAGGAAAAATCTTTATCACATTCGTCAGTACTTATACTGTCGTAATCGATTAAATTTTCATAACAGTGCATAATTTTATTCAAAGAATACGTGAAATAATCCGCTGAATCCTTTAGCCATTCAGGAAGCGTAAAAACGGTTTCATTGCCAAATGAAGGTTTAAAATTGAGTCTGAAATTTTTACATTTATATTGAGGGTTATTGTAAATTTGGGTGTAATAACAATCTTTTCCTGTAATCATGCTTGCTCTCGAAGGTCCACATTGCGTAGCACTGCAGTAACTATTTATAAACGAAGTCCCGGAATTTGCAAGCAAGGTTAGATTTGGAGTTTCCACCTGAATTTGGCCTCCCAAGCCTTCAACATAATCATTCAGATCATCAAAAGTGACAAAAATGATATTGGGGCTTGATGGAACCTGGGCATTAAGGAATGACCCATTTCGAAAAAAAGAAAAACAAACGAAATAAATCAGAATATGTGTAATATATTGTATTTTCACAATAGTTAATTGGTTTTTATAAATTGACCGGGATAATAATTTTTCCCTGCTCTAAGGACTACAAAATATAGACCTTGGCTTAATTCAGATACCGGTATATCAATATTAAAGCTTTGATTATTAGTTAAAGATACACTTTTTACTTTTTCTCCCGAAATTGAATAAATCAGTATCTCCCCGTCTTGAACTAACTCCTGAGTGTATAGAGTCAGGTTGCTTTTTGTAGGATTGGGGTAAACTAACAGTAGGTTTTGCGGAAGTAACGCCTTAGAAGTGAGTATAAATTCCTTTTTAAATGGAATGGAGCAAATATTATTAAATCCATAATAAAGGGTTGCAGAAATTACGTAATTTCCAGGGGAATTATAACTGTGTATTGGCGGATTTGATCCTGAATAAATAAATCCATCACCAAAATCCCAAACAATATCATTGTAAATTCCCTTTAATAAAATATTATTTATTTGAATTGCGGTACCGTCATATAACTCTTGTAACTCAAAATTTATTGAAGGTGTATTTTCATCCTTTAGACTAATACTTTTTATATCAAGAGCATTTATTTGATGCGTAATTGTATCAATCATTTGTACAGTAAATAACATATTATTTTGTAATTCCAGAATACTTTCCGCTATTAAATTTATCCTAAAATGTGATTCTATGCCATATAAGGTATCCTGTGTGAGATTATTTGTCCATATATATATATTATCTTCAGGAGGTGCAACTAAAATTCCTTGATTGTTAAATAAATTAAAATGCAAATTAACAGAATCAGCAGCAGTATGCGCACAATTCATTTCATCAAATTGTATTAAAATTTTAAAAGTTTTCTTATTTTCTAAAATCTCACCAGGCAACCATTTTTGCAAATAGTTTATTACTGCATCATAGGTTGAATCTCCCGCAAGGTTATTCCATTCGTTTGGATCAACATTTCTATAAGTTCCAATCTCATATAATTCTTTTTCTGTAATTGTATTTATTGAATCACAACTTAATATTGGTGGAAGGTTATTTGAATGATATTCAATATAATTAAAGCGGTCATTTCTTACCGAATATTGTTCTAAACAGGATGCTTCCAAACTGGCAGAATCTTTAAAAATGCTTAAAACAGGCCTTTCGTAAATAATAGTTGTATCAGAATAAATTTCTTTGGCACTAATGCCATCAAGATAATTGCCCGAATCAGTGTTTATTGGTGGGTCTATATTTGCAAAATCGCATATTGTAGGGAATATGTCTAATAAACTTACTGGAATAGTACTTGATTTTTCTGCAGGATTTCTCATATCATCAACAATAAACGGGATACGAATATCAGTTTCCCAAAGTCCACGTTTTTTCCAATGCGCTTTTTCGTCTAGTGCATATCCATTATCACTGGCAATTAAAATAATAGTATTATTTAAAATCTCAGGATTTGATTCCAATGCACTCCAAAAACGACCAAGTTGTTCATCAGCAAATTTAATTGCTGCTAAATAAGCCATCACAGCATTTGCCATTTTTGATTTAAATAAAAGTAATTTTCTTTCCTCATCTGTAAGTGAATCATTAATAATTGGCAAGGGAACCAAATTTTCACCCCAGTTTACAAGTTCATTATGAATTCCAGGAGGGGCAAATTTATTGCTCATGTAGCCTAATTGATCAATATCACTATAAGGGACACTTGGTTGAGGAGCTAAAACAACTCCATTATACGGATAACTATCTTCCGGAAAATTATATGGAATGTCAAAAGGAACTTCATTAAAATCTTCGATATATTCATCTAAAAAATATTGTTCAGGAATAAACAATTCCTGATGCGGCCGGTGGTACCCTAATGCAAGAAAAAATGGCTTGTTGCAAAAATCACTCTGATTAGTATGGTATTGATTTAAAAACAGGATTGCAGAATCAGTAATCGCATAATCCTGCATTTGATATACCATAGTAGAATCCAATTTTGCCCATTGAAATTTTTCAATATCCTCGCCTGCAGACTTCCCGGCATTTAATAATGTATTACTATAAGGTTTATAAATAGCTTTATTCCACGACAGCGATTTAGCGCAATTGTCGGTCGTAACTTCGTCATAATCAGGATAATAGCTATCTGCATGAAATATTTTGTTCAAACTAATTGTATAATATCCTCCAACATCTTTTAGATATTCCGGTAGGGTAACAATATATTTTTCAGTTGGGAAATTGGCCCTAAAATCATAATCATTATATTCTTCATTATTATAAATTCCGGTGTAATTCGGGTTTTTACCTGTTAACCAACTAGTTCTCGAAGGCGCACATACAGGGGCAGAACAGTATGCGTTTAAAAAGGTGGTGCCAAAACTTGCAATTTTTGCAATATTAGGTGCAGATGTTTGCGGGTGTTCATTGAAACCCGTAACCCAATCATTTAGATCATCAAACATAATTATAATAATATTTGGCTTTTCTCCAACTTGTGCCAAACTGTTCGTATGGTCAAGAAAAATAATAATCAAGAATAGAAATCCGCGATTTAACATATTGTTAATCTTACGGTAAAAATAAAATAATCTGGAATAAAATTCTTAACTATTTAGTGTAGTGCACTAAAATGAGGGTGAAATAAGGTTTCTATTTAGCCAAGTGGAAGATTTATCATTAGCTTTCTTTCCTTTAGCTATAATTTGTGTTACCGGCTGATCATTTTTTGTATAGGAAATAATTGTTACTATTTTTCAATCTTACCAAACTTAGTTGTCAAATAAATTATATGTAGCAGAAAAAGTAATTAACCATAAGGATATTTGAATGCTTATTTCCATTTAGAAAACAGAAGACAAAAAAAATTTGTTTTATTGTTTAAAATACAATATATCTCTTGGTGATTGTATAATTTGAAATAATTCGTCTAAGCATATCTCTTTAACACATGATTAATATTTTTCTAAATACAAGCAGTAGTAAAAGAAATTAAATTTTCTTTTACCTCACAATTTCCAGTAATGTATTCCCCTCTACCTCTCCTGCATTAATTTTAATAATATAATTTCCGGGAATTAATTTTTCTGTGTTGATCTGAATTGATCCTTGTGGTGAAATAAATGTTTGGTCAAAAACCACTCTTCCTAATATATCAACTATATGAATTTTTACAGAAGTTGCCGGTTCATCTAATACTATATTTAACAGATCGTTCGCCGGATTGGGATAAATGGAAAAATTAAGCTCTGTAAACCCATCGCGCAAAATTGCTATATTGCGGGCTTTGCTTTTAAGGCAGGTGTTGCCATACTCTATAAAATTTTTAATAGTATAATTTCCTGAAGTCGAATATATATGGGTATCAGGTAAATAATCCTCAGAAGAGGTTCCATCTCCAAAGGTCCAATAGGTGTTAAAATAACTTCCACTAATGGTATAATCAATAATGTCGACACTATGTAATGGAATTCCGGGTACCACATTAAAATCAGCAACAGGAATATTCGCTGAATTAATGTAAATAGATTTCGTATTAAATGCTACCGGTTTTCCGGTGAGCAAGTCTGTAACTTCCAAGTAAAACATGATCTTGTTATTTGAGCCAAAAAGACCGGCGGGAATTGTTGAAGTATTAAAAGTATAACTCTTGCCATAAAAAATAGCGGGAGTCAAATTATTTGTCCATTTAAATTGATAATTGATTAAGGCGGCACCGCCAATTAGGTTTCCAACTTCTGAAAAAAGGGTGGTATTAAATTTAATAGCTGTGTGGTTATTGAGGAAACAAGGTAAAGTTTTATTGTTAATTTGCACTGACTTTGGGTTTTGCAAATAGAGGTCGCCACCCAAAATAAATTCAGAAAGAAATTTTTTAATGGGATCATAGTCTGGGTTGGATATGAGATTATTCCATTCATAGGGGTCTACTTTGCGATTAACTCCAATTTCATACAATTCTTCTTCAAATGATTCTTCAGTGAGGTCACAAATATTTGCAGCCATATCGCCCCCGTTATTTTTTTGATATCGGATATAATGAAAATTTTCGTTCCGAATGGAATAGTGTGGAAAACAAGATCCCGGACCAAAAATTTTCTTTGTCGCCGTAACGGAAACATTATCTAGTTCCAAAGCCGTATTATTTAATAAGGGAATAATGCTGTGACCATCAAGATAAGGAGACCCATCTGCAAATACAGGGTAATTTACATCAGCAAGATCAAGAATTGTTGGAAACAGATCGAGAAGAGAAACTACGTTGTTGCAAATCTGATTTCCCGGTCTGGTAGGATCAGCTATGATAAATGGAATTCTCAGATCTGTTTCCCAAAGAGACCATTTTGTCCAATGTCTTTTTTCACCCAAAGAATAACCGTGATCGCTCACCAAGATAATGATAGTGTTTTCGGCTAGATCCGGGTGCTCGTTTAGAGCATCCAACACACGGCCAATTTGAGTATCCACAAATTGCACAGCGGCAATATAGTTGGCTACAGAATTTGAAGCAATCGTTTGGAAAATAATATCCTCTCTAAGCGAGTCTGTAAGCATTGGGTCTATTTCCGGAAGAATCGGAAAAGAGTTCACTAAATCTTCGATCTGATAATAGATATTTCCAACATTTGCCATTGATCTACCGAGACCATTTTCCGGCAAAGAATAATAATCGTTATAAATAGGATCGGGTTGAGGTGGCATTACAATTCCATTAAATGGAAAGGCATTGTAGGGTTCGTTATATGGAATAATATAAGGGACATCATAAATATCATTCATATAAAAAGGTAAATAATATTTTTCCGGAATAAATCTTTCCGAATGCGGTTTGTTATACCCCAGTGCCAAAAAGAAGGGTCTGTCGCAAGTATTTGCAGTGCCATTCGCAAAATCGTTAATAAATTGAATGGCAGTATCAGTTGCTATGTAATCTTGCATAAAGGGCTCTAAAGAATCGGGAATAACTCCATAATCAAAATATCCGAAATCTTTATACGCATCTGTTTGCAATACAAATGCATCAGACTCTTCAAAATATTTCATGTTATTCCAAGAAAGATCTTTATTGCAAGGGTCATCCGTGTCTTTATCATAATCATTTTGAGAGGGAGAATGAAAAACTTTATTTATTGCATATGTAAAATATCCTCCTGAATCTTTTAATATCTCAGGCAAAGTAAAAACTTCTTCGTTCCCTTTAGCGGCCGTAAAATTATCTCTGAAGACGCCAATGTAGTCATCATTACTAAGCACTTGTGTATAGATCGGGTCTTTACCTGACAAAAAACTGGTGCGACTTGGTGCACAACCGGATGCATTAGAAAAGGCATTTAAAAAGGATACTCCCTGTGTTGCAATATTATTCATCACCGGAGTTTGTACCTGTGGCTGACCTTGAAATGTTCCAACATAATCGTTGAGATCATCTACTACAATAAATATAAAATTGGGTTTTTCAGGTATTACCTGTGCCGATAGTTCAATTGTTATAAAAAAAAGGCAGAAAAATAATACTTTAAATTGCATGGTGTTAATTTATTTGTTTTAATGAGGTATGGCAATTTGATTTATCTGATTATTTCAATTAATTTCTCACTTGTGAATTCAGGAGAATCTATTTTAACAATATAATTTCCTCCCGGTAATGCAGTAACATTTAACGTAAGTTGTTTCGTTTCAGGCACTATATTTTGGGAGAGCACAGTCTGGCCTAATATATTGAATACCTGTAAGGAGCCAGTTTCAATTTTTGCATTAAAATTAATGTAAATAAGGTTGGATGCGGGATTTGGATAAATTGTGAACGATGCTTCCGGCGGTGCTTCTCGGGAAACTACAATATTATGTGCTTTACTTTTTGTGCAACCATTTCCATATTGTACGTAATTTCTAATAGAATAAGTTCCTGAGGCTGCATAATAATGTGTATCCGGTAAATATTCCTGTGAAGTACTGCCGTCACCGAATGTCCAGTAAGAATTTGCATAGGTTCCTGTTAAACTATAATCATTAATATCAACACTAAGTAAACCTAATCCGCTGCTCAATGAAAAGTCAATTACAGGGGAACTGGTATTGTTGATATACATCGTTTTTGTGTTAAACGCCACAAGTTGTCCGCTGGTAATATCAGTTACTTCCACATAAAAAAGGATTTTGTCGTTAGCTGCAAATGTTGCTGCCGGAATGGAAGCGGTATTAAAGGTATAACTTTTGCCATAAAAAATATCTGCAGTTAGATTATTGGTCCATTTAAACTGATAATTTGTTAATGCTGCACCCAAAATATAATTTCCATTTTCATTATAAAGCGTAGTATTTATTTTAAAGGCAACATGATTATTTAACAAACATGGTAATGGTTTAGTAGACAGCCGCACCTCAAATGCTTTTTGAAGATATAAGGAACCTGTAGGTAAAAATTCTTTCAAATAATTAATTACCGGAGCATAATCTTCGTCGTTTATTAAATTATTCCATTCATACGGGTCTGTTTCGCGGTTTGCACCAATTTCATAAAATTCTTCCTCGAAAAAACTTGCTGCTTCATTACAAACAATTCCTGTTCCGCCATTGGATTGATACCGCAAATAATGAAATCTTTCATCACGCACAGAATATTGAGGAAAACAAAAACCCTCAGTGCCATATTCTTTTTTGATTGAAGATAGTACCGGGCATACCCAGCTCATTGTAGTATTATTTAATAAAGGAATTAAACTTTGGCCATCCAGGTAATCTGAACCATCAGAAAATTCGGGATGTGCTACCTCTGCAATATCACAAAAGGTTGGAAACAGATCTAATAAGTTTGTAGTGCGATTGCACACTTGCGCTACCGGTTCTCTGAGGTCTGCAATAATGAGCGGAACTCTTTCATCCGTTTCCCATAATGCTCGTTTACCCCAATGTTTTTTTTCACTTAAACTAAATCCGTTATCACCAATAAAAACTATTACGGTATTGTGATATATCTCCGGATAATTTTCGAGGCTGTCCAATAATTTTCCAATCTGAGTATCGATATAATTTATGGCTGCCATATAGGCAATTGTCAAATTTGCGCGTTTTGACCAGGCAAGAATATCTATACGTTGTTCATCGGTGAGGGTGATATCTATTACAGGCAATGGGTCTAATGTATTTGCCCAGACTTCAAAATCATTATCTGCTCCGGCAACCATTTGTTGAGCCAGTCCATCAGTTGGAAGCGCATAATAATCGGAAAAGGGAACTTCGGGTTGTGGCGCCATTAACACACCGTTTGCCGGAAATGCATTTTTGGGATTATTATATGCAATATCAAAAGGCAGTGCGTAATAATCTTTTATATAATCATCTGAAAAATACTTTTCAGGAATATATAATGGTTTATGCGGTTTTTTAATTCCAAGTGCAATAAAAAAGGGTTTGTTACAAATGATATCATCATTCTGGGCAACATTATGAATAAATTTAATGGTGGAGTCTACAGCAATATAATCCATCATATAAGTTTCGAGTGTATCATTTATTGCTGCCCATTCGCTTCCGTTCAGTCCTTCTTCATCAATGGTAACTCCGGGCGAAAGAACGGAGGTGTCATTATAAACAAATATTTTATTCCATGATAAAGATTTATTGCATGGATTCGGCGTGCTATCATCATATTCCTGATAATTTTCATAACAATGAAATATTTTATTCAGAGAATAGGTAAAATATCCTGCAGAATCTTTTAAATATCCGGGTATTGTAAAATATTCATCATTGTTATTTGCTGGAGTGAATATTTTGCTGAAATCTCCGCACTTATATCCGGCGGAACTATAAATTTTGGTGTATTCCGCTGCTTTTCCGGTTAAAAAGGTTGTTCGGGATGGGCAACATAATGGGCTAGAGCAAAAGGCATTTGTGAATACAGTACCTAATTCGGCAATGCGGTTAATATTTGGTGTTTTAACCTGGGCATTACCTTCAAGAGCTTCTATGTAATCGTTTAGATCGTCTACAACGATAAATAGAATATTGGGTTTTTCTACCGGTGCTTGTCCCACTAAAAGCTGGGAAATAAACACGCAAAGCACGAACAAATATTTAAGTTTCATGGACTTAAAATTTTATTAATTGAATGTTAGTATTAGGTCATCTTATTATTTCAAATATTTTATTTCCTGAAAAAACATCCGTATTTACTTTAATGATATAAGTTCCTGATACAAGCACGGATGTGTTAACTTGTATTGAACTATTTTGCGGTTCTATCTTTTGCGTTAATACTGTTTCGCCAAGAATGTTTATGATTTGCAATGATCCTGCCTTTTCTGCAGGTTCTTCTAACTCTACCATAATATAATTGGCAGCAGGATTTGGATAAATGTCAAAATTCAGCTCACTTTCCCCTTCACGCAATATTGTTGCAGTACGGGCTTTACTTTTCAAACATCCGTTTCCATATTGAATGTAATTTCTGACAGTATATGTACCCGGCGCTGCATAAAAATGTGTATCAGGAAGGTATTCTTCAGAAACGATTCCATCGCCAAAATTCCAATAGGTATTAGTATAAGTGCCAGTAATTGAATAACTAATAATGTCTACACTATTTAATACATTATCGACAACCAGATTAAAGTTAGAGCCGGGTGTATTTGCAGTATTGATGGATATCGATTTAGTATTAAATGCCACAAGTTGACCACTGGTGAGGTCTGTTACTTCCAGATAAAATATGATCTTATTATTTGCTGCGAATACTGCAGCAGGAATTGATAAAGTATTGAAGGTGTAGTTTCTGCCATAAAAAATTGCACCGGTTAAATTATTTGTCCATTTAAATTGATAATTGGATAATGCGGCACCTGTTATTTCAACACCTAAATCAGAAAATAAAAATGAAGAAATTTTAACTTTTGTATTATTACTCAAAAAACAGGGTAAAGGTTTTGTAGATGTGGTTACTGTAAAAGCTTTTTGCAAATACAAGGAACCTCCTGGCATAAATTCTTCGAGATAATCAATAACAGGTGCATAATTAGGATCTGCCGCTAAATTATTCCATTCATTGGGATCTGTTTCACGATTAATACCTATTTCATATAATTCTTCTTCGTAATAAATACCACCCATATCACAAACGGTAATTCCAAGATCTCCGTTATTGTTTTTTTGATAACGTATATAATGATATTTTTCATTTCTTACCGAATAATGCGGGAAACAACTTCCAATTCCTGTTGTTTTTTTAGTGGTGGATAATGATGGATTTTCGATCAGTAAATTGGGATTATTGAGCAACGGTACTATGCTATGTCCGTCAAGATAATTACTTCCATCGGCAAAGGTTGGATAATCAACGTCAGCTAAATCGCAAATGGTAGGAAAAATATCTAATAGTGATGCGTTTTTTGTGCTGATCTGATTTCCTGGTCTCGATGGATCAGCAATAATAAAAGGAACTCGGAGATCAGTTTCCCATAACGCCCATTTTGTCCAATGTCTTTTTTCTCCCATGGCATATCCATTATCACTTATCAAAACAATGATGGTATTTTCAAGTAATTCGGGATATGCATTAAGGGTATCCAAAACTTTGCCGATCATTGCATCAATATATTGCACCGCAGCAACAAACGTAGCATCTTCATTTGAAGCGGCCGTTTGCATTAGAATATCGGTTCTTTCTTCATCGGTTAAGCCGACTTCAATTTCAGGCAAAAAAGGAAGGTCATCGGTAAATTCAATTAATTCCAAATAACCCTCTCCAAAATCAGCCAATTTTTGCCCAACTCCAAGATCAGGAAGTTCGTAGTAATCATTATAAATCGGTTCAGGCTGAGGAGGCATTACATGACCATTAAATGGAAAAGCATTTGCAGGAGTATTGTAAGGAGCAACAAAGGGTTCTTCATAAATATCTTGTAAATAATATGGCTGAAAATATTTCTGAGGAATATACCTACTGGAGTGTGGTCGATTATAACCCAATGCTAAAAAAAATGGCCTGTCGCAGGTATTATAGGTGCCATTTGCAAATTGACTAATAAATTGAACTGCACTGTCGGTCATTATATAATCCTGTAATAATGGTTCCAATGAATCCGGAATCATTCCCCAATTAAAATTCGGAGCAAAAGAATAATCATCCAATATGGCTATTAAGTCCAGTGTTTCATCAAAATGTTTCATTTTGTTCCAGGATAAACCCTTTTCACAAAAATCAGGAGTGGTTTTATCATAGTCGTTAGATGCAGCATTGTGAAATATTTTTTCTAATGCATAGGTATAATAACCACCCGAGTCCTTTAAAATTTCAGGCAAGGTAAATACTTCTGCATTTCCCTCCGCGGCGGTAAAATTTGATCGGAATTTACTCATGTAGTCTTCATTATTGAACACCTTGGTATAGGCAACATCCTTACCCGATAAAAAACTTGTTCTGGAAGGAGCACAGCCGGGAGAATTTGAATATCCATTTAAAAACGTAGTTCCATTAGATGCAATTTCGTTTATATTCGGAGTTTCTACCTGAGGGTGGCCGTTATACCCTTCAATATAATCGTTAAGATCATCCACCACAATAAAAATAAAATTGGGTGGAGCCTGCGCACCAAGTTGAAAGAGAGAGAATACAATAAGGAGTAGTGTAATACTTATTTTCATGTATTTATTTTTTGATTAAAATTATTAATCTAAAAAATTTCAATTTTTTGGGAAGCCGTATAATCTTTCGTATTTATTTTAAGGATATAACTTCCGGCTGAAATTTTTTCAACGTTCAAATATATCAAATTTCCATCAGTATCATACTTGTTTTTTAATATTGTTTGCCCTAACACATTGATTAGCTGAACTTCAACTTCAACAGCAGGATTTTCAAGCACAATATTAACAGTTTTTGAAGCGGGATTTGGGTATACGGTAAACGTATTTTCCGGCACACTTTCCCTTAAAATTGTAACATTTTGGTTAACGGTTAGCTGGCACCCATTTCCATAATCAATAGTGTTTGAAATGGTGTAGGTATCGGGGGAGGCATAATAATGTGTTGCCGGCCAGAACTCGTCCAGAGCAGTGCCATCTCCAAAAGCCCAATGCGTTGCGTCGTAAGTTCCATTAATGGTGTAATCAACAACGTCAACGCTTTGTTGTAATTCGTCAATTTCAAGATCGAAAGCAACGTCAGGAATGTTAACATTATTGATGAATACAACCTTTGTATTAAAACCCAATAGTGCACCCGTAGCAATTTCCGTAATTTCCACATTAAATAATATTTCATCACTCAGGTCAAAAATATCCGACGGAATTGAGGCCATATTGAAGTTATAGATCTTACCTAAAAATATTTCATCTGTAATATTGTTTGTCCATTTAAAGGAGTATGGTTCAAGACCGGCACCTAATAGCAGGTTTCCTTCCTGATTAAAGACTGCCGGAAATAATTTTATATTTCCGTGATTCGGTAAATAACATGGAAGTACCGGGGGGTGAATTTTTATAGTAAATGCAGTTTGAAGATAATTTGCACTATCCGGTAACCATTGCTGCAAATAATGAATAACAGATTTGTAATCCTCGTTGTTTATTAAATTGTTCCATTCGTTTGGATCACCTTCGCGGTTTTTTCCGATCTTATAAAGTTCCTCTTCTACTATTGAGTTTTCATAATCACATCCCAAACCGTCTCCACCGTTGTTCGACCGATATATGATATAATGATATTTATTGTTGCGCACAGAATATTGCGGAAAACAGGACGATTCCTCATCTCCTTCCCTTCGATAAGTACTTAATACCGGTTTTTCAATATTGAGTTCAGGTTGTTGTAAAAAAGGAACCAATGTGGAGCCATCCAAATAGTTTTCACCACCCGGAAAAAGAGGATAATTAATCTGTGCTAAATCACAAATAGTTGGAAAAACATCGAGTAGATTAACGGTGCTATTGCAAGTCTGGGTTTGCATATTCCGAACATCAGTAATTATTAAAGGAACACGTAAATCTGTTTCCCATAAAGTGCGTTTCGACCAATGTTTCTTTTCTCCTAAAGAATAACCATGATCGCTGCTGATAATAATTAGGCTATTATTATAAACAGCAGGATTTTCTTTTAATTTTTCTATAATTCGGCCAACCTGAGCATCTACAAATTGAACGGATGCAATATAAGCCATTACTGCATTTGCGCGTTTTGCTTCTGTAAGTATGGATATTCTTTCTTCGTCATTAAGTCCATCCTCAATAATTGGCAAGGTTTCGATAGCTTCGATATTTGTGATAAAACCATTGTGAACATAAGTTGCTGCAAAATTTTTACCTAAGGTTCCTAAGTGGTCGTAATCACTATATGCAATTTGAGGTTGCGGAGGCATCACTATTCCATTGTAAGGGTATGCATTTGCAGGATCATTATAAGGTTTATCAAATGGCTCTGCATAAATATCATCCTGATAATATTCCGGATAATAATTTTCCGTTACATACATTGGCAAGTGCGGAAGATGGTAACCAACATTCAAAAACAGGGGACGGTCACAAAATAATTCCGGGTGTTCAAAATAATCGTCGAGTGTTTGTAAAACACTGTCAGTACAAGCATAATCTTCGAGCGAACTTTCATAACTGCTATCCAGTTTCGACCATTTTAATTGTGTGATATCTTCGTCGGTTGCAATTGCCGCTGCATTTACACCCGGACCTTGTGCTGCAGTAATAAATTTATTCCATGATTTTGTTTTAGCACATACATCCGCAGTTTCTGTATCAAATTCATTTGATGAAGCGTCGCAGTGGAAAATTTTATCGAAACCCGCAGTAAAATATCCTGCACTGTCTTTTAGGTATTGAGGGAGTGTTATAATGTAATTTCCCGGAATAAAACTCGCACTGTAATCGGTGCAATTAATATCCTCATTATTTAATATTCCTGTATAAGTGGCGTCTTTTCCTGTAAAGATGCTTGCGCGGGAAGCTGCACAAACCGGAGAGGAGGCAAATGCATTCAAAAAAATAGTTCCGCTATCGGCAATGGCGTTAAGGTTAGGGGTTTTTACCTGTGGATGTCCTTTAAATGGTTCCGGATAATCGTTAAGATCGTCGATCACAATGTAAATGATATTTGGTTTTGGCAATTCAGCTTGTGCCTGCACATTTACAATCGCAAATATTACCAGCGTTGTTAAAAAAGTACGTTTCATGTTGTGTGTGTTTGTGTGTATAAAAATTCTTATTAGGGGGTCCTATTTTGAAAAAGTTTAAATTTTTTTTAATTGGGTATATATATCGAAAGCAATCGACAGCAACGGAACAAAAACGCAAGAAAATTCGGTAAGGATTGGCCAGCATTAATACCTGATAACTCATTTTGGCAGATTATGTTAAATAAAAATACAGCAATTCCCCTTTGGCAGTGGATATTTCTGATGAAATGCAAGATTTTTAATGTGAAATATGGCTTTGACTTAGCGAAGCAAAGTAGCGAAGTAAAAAATACTGCAAGCATCCTGCTTTTAAAGGCTGCTTGCAGTTATTGAGGCAACAAAATTACCTTACGATTTCAAATTTGGAATGAGTATTCAAATTACCTGTACGCAATTCAAAAATATAGGATCCCGTTGGAATGTTTTCGATATTGATTTGTAACATTCTATTCTGAGAATCTTTAACATCGCTATAAACTACTTGCCCTAATGTATTTAATATTTGAATTTGAGCATCTAAAAGATCATTTTGCAATGTAATATTCAGGTGTGTATTTGCCGGATTAGGATATAAAACACATTCGAATTGCGGCAAACCTTCCCGCAATAAATTTGCTGTGCGAGAATAATTTTTTAAACAACCATTTCCGTATTGAATATAATTAGTAACTGTGTATATGCCGGGAGCAGTATAATAATGTGTATCGGGCTTATAATCTTCTGATGTGTTTCCATCACCAAAATTCCAATACGTATTTGTATAACTTCCTGATAAGGAATAAGTATTTATAGAGGTGGATAATGAAGGAATATCATTAGTAAGTGTAAAAGCACCAACAGGTGTATTTGTATTATTAATAAAGTATGTTCTTGTATTAAATGCAACCAGATCGCCAGTGGCTGTTTCTGTTACTTCCAGATAAAACAATATCCTGTCGTTGCTCGCATAAACTGCGGGTGAAACAGTAAGCATATTAAAATTGTAATTTTTTCCTGTAAATACTGCCCCCGTTAAATTATTTGTCCATTTAAAAGTATATCCTGCGCCTGTTAGTAAAACTCCTTCCGAATTATATAAAGTTGCCTGTAATTTTACTTTGCTGTTATTTTTCAGGAAACAAGGTAAGGTGCCTGCGTTAGCAATATTTACGATAAATGCCTTTTGAAGATACAATGCACTGTCGGGTAAAAACTGATGCATATAATTAACAACAGGTGCATATGCCGGATCGTTAATCAGATTGTTCCATTCATAAGGGTCTGTTTCACGGTTAACGCCCATATCGTATAATTCTTCTTCACGGATACTTGCATCTGCATCGCAGGTTAATAGCGGCGGAACATTATTTGTCTGATATTTAATATATTTAAATCGGTTATTACGGATACTGTGTTGCGGGAAACAAGATGCGTCGTTCACTATGCCAACCGGATTTTTTGTTTTAACTGTGGACAGTGATGGTTTCTCCCACATTAGCTCCGGATTATTTACAAGCGGTAAAAAACTATGGCCATCAAGATATCTTCCGCCGGCAGCAAATGTTGGTTCAGGAAGATCAATTAGGTCTAAAACTGTTGGAAAAATATCGAGTGTGCTTACACTTTTACCGCAAACCTGTGCTTCGGGATTCCGCATGTCCACAAATACCAGCGGAACTCTCACATCCGGCTCCCACATGGAAAATTTACCCCAGTGCCTTTTTGTACCAAGAGAAAATCCGTGATCTGCCGTTAAAATAATTACACAATTATTATAAATTTCGGGATGTGATTGAAGAGCGGTTAAAAATCTTCCTAATTCAAAATCTAAAAAATTAATACCTGCGAGATACGCTATGTTCGCATTTGCTCTTTGTGTTTCATTTAATATTTCAATTCTTTCAGAATCACTAATACCTGCTTCAATTTCAGGCAGGGTAATTAAACTCGCACCATAATCATCGAAAAGCTCCGCTTCATTATCGGATGCAAATAATTGACCCATATAACTCAATGAATCATAATCTGCCCAACGCGGATTTGGTTGAGGTGGCATTAAAAGTCCGTTGTAAGGAAATGCATTGTAGGGTTCATTATAGGGTTTATTATAGGGTTCTGCATAAATATCGCCAACATAATCTTCCCCAAAAAAACTTTCGGGAACATAAAACGGAGCATGTGGTTTTTTAATTCCTAAACCTAAAAAGAATGGGTTTCCGCAGGTAACATCAGTGCCAAAAGCAGCAAAATCGTCTATAAATTCTATAGCAGCGTCAACAGAAACATCATCTTCCATATAATCAATTAGAGTATCGTCGAGACGCGCCCATTTTAAGGTGAATATTCCTTCATCCGCTGCATCGCCTATAGGATTAATTATATCATCTTCAACATAAACAAATGCATTATTCCACGATAGAGATTTTAAACAAGGATTCGGGGTTACAGAATCATAATCAGAAAAAGCTTCATAACAATGAAATACTTTTCCAATAGTATAAGTGTAATAATCACCGTTGTCTTTTAAATATCCGGGCAAGGTATAAACTTCGCCATTACCATCAGCTACCTGAAAATTTTTTCTGAAATTATAACATGCATAACTTGTGTTGTCATACACCTGAGTGTATAAAACATCTTTTCCTGTAACAAGAGAAGTTCGTGCCGGCGCGCATTTTGGTGAGGCACAATTAGCATTGGTGAAAACTGTTCCATTTTGTACTAAGGTATTAATATTAGGTGTATTTGCCTGTGGAAAATATTCGTATCCTTCCATCATGGTATTCATATCATCCAAGGTAATTAAAATGATATAAGGTTGAGTGGGAGTTTGGGCAAATGTTAACAAGCTAATACCTGTTAATAACAGAGAAAAAGTTAATTTTTTAAGCATTTGTGTATTATTTCGCGACGAAGATACCAACTCCTGTTTACTTTTACAATTTTAAGCAAAGGATATAAAAATTTAAAATGAAGATCATAACCTATAATCTGAATGGTATTCGTGCCGCTATGAACCGCGGTTGGCTCGACTGGGTTCGCGAACATGCATTTGACATAATTTGTGTTCAGGAATTGAAAGCAGAACCCGGCCAATTGGATGTTTCGCTATTCGATCAAATGGGGTATCACCATTACTGGCACCCTGCAACAAAAAAAGGATACAGCGGAGTTGCCATTTTTTCCAAAATAAAACCCGATAATGTAGTGATTGGTTGTGGAAACATGGATTATGATTTTGAAGGCAGAGTTATTCGGGCAGACTACGGAGATAAAAGCGTTTATTCCATTTATTTTCCATCCGGAACTACCGGTGATGTGCGTCAGGGAGTTAAATATCAATTCCTCGATTATATTTCTGCACATTTAAAAGATGTACACAAAAAAAGGAAAAAATTAATTATCTGCGGCGATTATAATATTGCACATACACCATTAGATATTCACGATCCTAAGGGAAATAAAAATAGCTCCGGATTTTTACCGGATGAGCGCGCATGGATGGATACTTTTTACGGTTCGGGATATATAGACAGCCTTCGTTTTTTTAATAAAGATCCGCATCAATATACCTGGTGGAGCTACCGTGCAAATGCAAGGGCAAATAATAAAGGATGGCGCATTGATTATATCGCAGTTTCGGAAAATTTAGCCAACGATCTTGTAAGTGCTAAAATCTATCCTGATGCTATGCATAGCGATCATTGTCCGCAACTGTTGGAGATGAAATGGTGAAGTTAAATGAAGTAATTTACGCCCTCGACCGCACAGGTTTCGAAAAACGCTGAGGTCTTAGGGAAGGAAAATCAATTGGAGTCTTTCGATTGTGTTTTTTCCAAGGTTACATTAATAAATTGCAGCCGGAATAAATTGGATTTGAATGGCCTGAGATAAATTATTTTCTGTACAAAAAGATATAAGTCTTTAATTTATTGCAAAATACTCTATTCAATAGTTATAATTTGATTTAAAATCCATTTCAATTATAGTGTAGCATTGATGCCAAATTTCTCCAACTTCACACCAATACTTAAAATAAAAGGAAGCGGATTCATACGCATATCTTGTTCAAGTGATATGGTATATTTTCCTTTTTGGCCGAGTAAAAAATTACTTTGAACGAGCACGGAATTAAAACAAATACCATCAATGCAAGTGCCTGTCCACTCCCCATTCGATTCCGATAAAATTACACTTACTTTATTTTCCTGTATTGTGCTGTCAGGAAACACTGTGGTCATGTTTAGCCAGAGATTGTTATAAGGATATTCGTCGGTATGCCGAACATTGATATATAAATTGTACGCAATACCTGTATCGAGAACAGAAACTTCAAAATTTTCTTTTTCACCATAAAACCATCCCTCTTTTTCCAGCGAAATGTTTTTATCGAAAACGCGCGACTGTTCACAAGCGGAAAAAAATATTGCTGTGCATACTAAACAATTAAAAAGGAATACTTTTTTCAAAGCAAATTTATTTTTTATTTTCAGGATTGTTATTGGAATCCTTGTTATTCGGATTATTCCTGTTATCTCTGTTTGCATTATTCCGGTTGTTGCGATTGGGATTATTCCTGTTATCCCTGTTGTTCGGATTCCTGTTATCCCTATTATTCGAATTTTTATTATCTCTATTTGGATTTACATTATCCTCCGGTTTTTTATTCCGGTTTGGATTATTGTCTTGTTGATTTTGAGGCCACGGATTCTGCGGTTTTTGGTTTGGATTTCTTTGATTTGGATTTCGCTGATTCGGGTTTCTTTGGTTTGGATTTTTATTCTTCTTGCCTGCTTTTTCTATTGTTTTTAAACTAACATGTTCAATAACATTAATATAATCCACTTCTTTTTTAGCAGGTTCGGCTTCCACTTTTAAGCCTTCCAGATGTTCCGGTTTTTTTCCCTCCACATTCATGGCGCGAATTTCTTTTACCTTGTCGATAGTTAATGCATATTGTTTACTCGCATCACTGTATTCATACACCATTATTTTTTTGAAAATATCTGTTTTTACTAAACGCGCATCTCCATTTTCCGTCTTCAAAAAATCAGCATCTTTTGGAAATTCATGTAATGCATCCATGTAAGTATCCAACTCATAATTCAAACAACATTTTAATCTGCCGCACTGCCCGGATAGTTTAGATTGATTGATACTCAGATTCTGATATCGCGCAGCATTTGTTCCTACAGATTTAAAATCGGTAAGCCATGTTGAACAACATAATTCGCGACCACAAGATCCTAATCCGCCAATTTTTCCTGCTTCCTGACGCGCACCTATCTGACGCATCTCTACTTTAACTCGGAATTCCTTTGCATATAATTTTATCAATTCCCTGAAATCCACTCTATCATCAGCAATATAATAAAATGTCGCTTTTCTTTTATCACCCTGATACTCTACTTCCCCTATCTTCATATCAAGATTGAGTTCTCGGGCGAATTTTCTGGCTTTTAGCATCGTTGCACCTTCCATGGCGCGCCCTTCCATCATTTTTTGCACATCGGTTTCTGTCGATTTGCGCAAAATAGGTAAAAACTGACTGTCGGCATTTACTTTGCGTTTTTTCATCTGCAATTTCACCAATTCACCGGAAAGGGAGATCCTGCCTACATCAAAACCACTATCGGTTTCTACGCAAACCATATCACCTGTCATTACATCAATCTTATTTTTATTGGCATAAAAGCCCTTGCGTATCCCATTTTTGAAACTTATTTCGTGCACATTGCACTCCTGCCCCACCGGAACAGGAAGAAAACGCAACCAATCATACGTGTTTAATTTATTGCATCCTCCGGTGGCACAATGCCCGTTACTCTTGCATCCCGTAGGGGTTCCGCTATTGGAACCAACTGAACATCCTGCACAACTCATTTTGTATATCTTTTAAATGGACCACTTTTCAAAAAATGGTTCACGGTAATTGTAATTTGGTTGAAACTGTTTTAAAAGGGTGATGGAAACGTAAGTGATCAAAATTTTTGGATTCACGTTTCTTTCTACAAAGTAAATACTTTTATCAAACAGTTCGAGTATTCGGGTAATTTTATCTACTCCGAGCAGCTTACCGAGCCCTGCAGCTGTTTTTAATTCAGCATCTGTAAGCTTTGAAATACTTGCTGCTCCTGCTTCTACGAGCAATATCTCCCTGAAAAAGTGAAGACAGTATTGAAAGAAATTTTTCTGATTTTCCCTGCCCTGTTTTACAAATTTGTCGTTCCAGGCATATAAACCCTTCACATTCTGGCGATAACAAACTTCCATCCATTCTCTGATCAAAATCCCTTCTCCATCTTCCTGCATTTCAACAAGTTGTGCAGCTTCATTAAAATCGCCATCGCTCAAAGCAGCAATTTTTTTAGCCTGAGCCTCGGGAATATGGAATTTATCCATTAGTGATCCAATTATTTCACCATCGGTTAGCCGATTGAATTTTACGATCTGCAATCTCGACATTATGGTATTCAGCACTCTTTCCTGGTCGTTGGCAACAAGCAAAAAAACAGTATTATCGGGCGGTTCTTCAATTATTTTTAATAATCGGTTTCCTTCCTTTTCTAGAAATTCGGGCAACCAGAGAATTAAAACTTTATACGTTGCCTCAAAATTTTTCATGTTTAAACGACGCAGTATATCGGAGCACTCTTTTGCAGTAATATTTCCCTGTTTATTTTCTGCAGCAATGCTTGAAATCCAATGGTTGTAATTTGCATAGGGTGTTTTTTTCAAAAACTCTCTCCATTCGGGCATGTAATCGGCACTCAATTCTTTTTTTTCTTTTTCGATTTTAACAAAAGGAAATGTGTAATGAATATCGGGATGGATAAATTTCTGAGATTTAATACAGTTGGGGCATTTTCCACAGGAGTCATCTTCCGTTCTGTTTTCACAATTTATGAACTGTGCGTAGGCTAATGCCATAACAAGATTTCCGCATCCCTCCGGCCCTAAAAACAGCTGGGCGTGACTCACACGGTTTTCGTGTACCGCCTTTATCAGTTGTTGTTTGATCTTGATATGTCCTGTTACATCTTTAAAAAACACAAGTTCGTTTTGGGGATAAAGTTAAGTGATACGGTGGATTTTTTTTGTCGCGAAATCATGAAGGTCGCATAGTTGAGAAAAGGGAATGTTGGAAAATTAACTTCGCAAGCAAAAATATTTTTTTCACTTCACATAATTTCAAATTCAGAACCTTGCATTTTTAGTGTCATTTGAACAAAGAAAATTCAATTCTAATTCATCATCCCCAATAATTCCTCATTAATAGGATCCATAGACGGTGGAAATACAGCAATTAATTTTCCGTCTTCGTTTAGTAGAAATTTTTGAAAATTCCAGGTAATAGATTTATTGAGATCACCATCAAGCACCTGTTCGTTAAGCCATTTAAATACAGGATTTATCGCTTCACCTATCACTTCACTTTTTGCAGCAAGTGGAAAGGTAACTCCATAACGATAGGAGCAAAAATTTCTTATCTCTTTATTGGTGCCTGGTTCCTGTTCGCCAAAATTATTAGAGGGAAATCCCACTACTACAAGATTGTTTTTAAAATTGGTGAATAACTCCTGTAATTGACGATATTGTGTAGTAAATTCACAATCACTTGCTGTGTTCACCACAAGCACTTTTTTTCCCTTAAATGCAGAAAAATCAATCTCTCCGCCATCAATTGAGGGCACTATAAAGGTATGTATCGTGTTTTCCTTGACCATTCGTCGCTAATCGGTAAAATTAAGCCAAAAATGTTATTTGGAAAAAATCTAATTAGTATAAAAACATAAAATAACCAACATTTCTGTTTTTTTAACAAACTTTGCAGTTCATTGTTTGTTGTAATTATATGAGAACTACAGTTTGCAGAAGAGCCACTTTTAATGCCGCACACAGGTTATTTAATCCGAAATGGGACGAGGAGACAAATAATCGTATATTTGGATTATGCAATAATCCCAATTATCATGGGCACAACTACACGCTAATTGTAAAAATAACAGGTGATATAAATCCTGAAACCGGATATGTAATTGATCTTAAAACAGTAAAAGATCTCATTAATCTATTAGTGATCGAACCTTTTGATCACAATAATTTAAATCTGGATGTTCCTGATTTTAAATATTTAAATCCCACTGCTGAAAACATTGCAAAGGTGATTTGGGAAAAATTCAGAAATCATTTAGGTATAACATTTGACATTAAAATTCAGTTGCACGAAACGGAGAATAATTTTGTGGAGTATCCGGGATAAGATCAAACTAAACCTAATTTATTTTCATCTCCCATCTTATAAAGCATTAATGCGGCGATGTTTTTTCCTCTCCTTTTCATTTCTTCTGCATTAACACCTGCAAATAAACTATCTATCGTTTCAATAAATAATTTTAGCCATCTATCAAAATGGTGTGATGTTAATTTTACTTTTTCATTTAATTTAAAATGAGGCGCCATCGCATTTCTGGTATACACAATTGTGCCTAATACCGTTGCTTCCCAAAAATCATACATGATCGGTAAATGGTCTTTCCAATTTACTTTCGCTATTTCGTTAAAAATAAACCCGATAGTATCATCGAGTTTTACTTTTTCGTAAAAAGCATCAATAATTATTTTAATATCAGATCTGTTTTTAATATCGGTTAACGATTCCATTTTTATAAATAAGAAATTAGTTTCGAATCAATTTTTATTGTTTTAGATAAAATTTTATGCACCGGACATTTATCGGCAACAAGCAACAATCTTGTTTGCATTTCTTCGGTAACCGTTTTTTCAAAGGATATTTTCCTGTGAAATACGCTATGATCCTCTTTATTTTCCATTTCAATATCTACCTTAATTTCCCCAAGCTCCCATTTTTTTTGAACGGAATACATACGAAGTGTTATGGAAGTACATGCCGCTAAACTCATACAAAGTAATTCACGGGGCGCGGGACCAAGGTCTGAACCACCTACTTCGATTGGTTCATCAGCTATTATTTCTGTTCGACCGTTGCTGAGTAAAGTTTTATATGCTGTTGTGCCTAAACGTGAAGTTACCTGTGTATTATTCTCCATAATGCTATTTTTTAAAATTATTTGCTAAAGGTAGGCATGGGAAGGGTTTTTGTTATAAAACGTTGGTTAACAATGTTTATCGTTACTTTAACCTTAATTAACTTTGCACACCAAATTTAATCGGGGTGGAGAGTGTTAACTTTGTTACCTCGTGTTTTTTTGAAATTGACTAAACTTATAATGCATGGAAACTTTGGCATCTGCTGAAATTAATGAACTAAACGACCGTATTCACGAAGAAAGCGCTTTTATTGACCTTTTGCGCCTGGAAACATCCAAAGTAATTATCGGGCAAAAATATATGATTGACAGGCTTTTGCTCGGTTTGCTTTCGCAGGGACATATTTTGCTGGAAGGCGTACCCGGACTAGCTAAAACATTGGCTATCAAGACATTAGCCAGCGCAATAAACGCAAAATTTTCAAGAATACAATTTACGCCCGACCTGCTTCCTGCCGATCTGGTTGGAACCCTCATTTACAATCAAAAAGACAATGTTTTCAGTGTAAAAAAAGGGCCAATTTTCGCTAATTTTATTCTCGCTGATGAGATCAACAGGGCGCCGGCAAAAGTGCAAAGTGCGCTACTGGAATCCATGCAGGAAAAACAAGTTACCATTGGAGATACAACCTATAAGTTGGAGGAACCTTTTTTAGTACTAGCAACTCAAAATCCAATTGAACAGGAGGGAACCTACCCATTGCCTGAGGCACAAGTGGACCGGTTTATGATGAAAGTGGTGATAAATTACCCCACTAAGGAGGATGAAAAACTCATAATCAGACAAAATGTGGCCGGAGGGGAAATAAAAATAAAACAGGTAATTTCTCCCGAGCAAATATTATCCGCAAGAAATCGTGTGAAGGACGTTTACATGGACGAAAAAATTGAGAATTATATACTCGATATCGTTTTTGCAACCAGAAAACCGGAAGATTTTAAATTAAATAAAATAAAACACCTGATCACCTACGGAGGTTCGCCGCGTGCTTCCATTAATCTCGCTTTGGCAAGTAAAGCATATGCCTTTATTAAAAGAAGAGGATATGTAATTCCGGAAGATGTACGTGCTATTTGTCACGATGTACTTCGCCATCGCATCGGATTGACCTATGAAGCAGAAGCAGAAAACACCACTTCGGAAGATATTATTACCGAGATCCTGAATGTAGTGGAGGTACCGTGATAAAAGGGGGAGGTTAAAGTTGAAGGGGTTTGTAAAAGTTCAAAACGAAGGAAAATTTATGATTGTTTCAAATAGCAACAAAACGGAGAGCCAAATTAATAAATTGTCAAATTACAAAACTAAAAAATAACTCAAATTGGATAAGGCAGCATTATTAAAAAAAGTCCGATCCATTGAAATAAAAACTAAGGGTATTTCGCAAAATATTTTTTCGGGAGAATATCATTCTGCATTTAAAGGAAGGGGAATGAGTTTCAGCGAAGTGCGGGAATATACTTTTGGAGATGATGTGCGCAATATTGAATGGAATGTAACTGCACGCATGAGTCATCCATATATTAAAGTATTTGAAGAAGAACGGGAATTAACTGTTATGTTGATTATTGATGTAAGTCAGTCGTCGTATTTCGGAACTCAAATTCAAATGAAAAATGCACTGATCACAGAAATTGCTGCAGTGTTATCCTTTTCTGCTATTAATAATAATGATAAGGTTGGGGTGATATTGTTTTCTGATCGCATCGAAAAATTTATTCCTCCCAAAAAAGGAAAATCACATATATTGCGGATAATAAGCGACCTGTTAGAAGTTAATCCTGCCGGAAAAGCAACAAATATTTCGTTAGCATTAGAATATTTTAATAATGTGGTGAAAAAAAGAAGTATTGCATTTGTATTTAGTGATTTTATAGATAAGGACTATGAGAAACCGTTGAGAATTGCGGCGCGAAAACATGATTTAATTGGTGTACATATCCATGATAAAAGGGAGGAAGAATTGCCCGATGTAGGAATTCTTCGAATGTTTGATGCAGAAAAAAATGAAGTAATGTGGGTGGATACTTCCAATAAAAATACAAGAGTTCAATACAAAAAGAATTTTATCGAAAATGTATCACAATTCAAAACCACCTTTTCGAAAAGTGGCGCAGATACTATAAGTATTAACAGTGAAAAACCCTATATCAACGAATTACATAAATTTTTCAGAAAGAGAATAATGATGCGTTAACGTGCCATGAAGATTAGAATTTTAATTATATTGTTTTTATTAACTGCAACATATCTGCTGAACGCCCAGGTAAGCGCAACTGCTAAAACAGATAAAAGTCAATATTTGATTGGCGATTATATTCGGGTACAATTAAATGTTACTGCCGATTCTACCTATGTTTTAGACTGGCCCGCAGAAAATGACTTAACATCGTATGATCTCATCACGAGTAACCCAATAGATACAACGAGGATAAATAATGCGTTTCACTTAAGTCAGGAAATAGTATACAGTATTTATGATTCCGGAGTTTATTATCTTCCACAAATAAAAATACCCTATAAAAAATTACGCGATACAACAACCTATTTTGTATTTTCAGATTCTGCCCTATTTATTGTTCAAACGGTACCGGTTGACACCACATTAACAATAAAGCCCATAAAAGAAGTAATTGAGGTTAAGGTTATAAATTATACATGGATATTTATTGTGTGCGGATTGTTATTATTCACAGGAATTGGTGTTATCATTTATTTTGTATTCTTTAAAAACAAGATAAAGATCGCAATAAAAGAAAAGGTAAACACTATTTCTTATTACGATAAAACAATTCAACTATTAAAAGAATTGGATGCAAATAAATTGTGGCAAAAGGATGATTTAAAGCAATATTATTCCGAATTAACAGAAATTCTCCGTTCCTATATGGAAAAACGTTTCGGTATTAATGCATTAGAGAGCACCTCCGATGAAATAATTGCGCAATTAAATAATGTAGATTTATCCGCAGTGCAAATAGAATATATTCGTTTCATTCTCGAATTGGCTGATCTTGTAAAATTTGCAAAATCACGACCACTTCAAAATGAAAATATACAGGCTATGCAAAATGCTTTTGCATTTGTAGAAACAACTAAACCAGCAGACCCAAAACCGGATTTAAAACAATGATGGATCTGATAAAAGATATAAGATTTGAGGACCCATGGTTCTTTCTGCTGCTTTTATTGCTGCCTCTTTACATCTATTATTATAAAAATCGCAGTCGCGATAAATATGTAGAGTTTAAAATTTCTTCATTAGGGGGTTTACAAAACAAAAAAAATACTCCTGTTAAAATTAAATGGTTGCCTGCTTTATTTGTTTTGAGGATATTGAGTTTAATCATGATCGTAATTGCTCTTGCACGACCACAAACGGGTTTCAGCAATAAAAGAATTTCCTCAGAGGGAATAGATATGATGTTGTCGCTCGACGTTTCAACAAGTATGTATGCAATCGATTTCAGGCCAAACAGAATGGAAGCAGCAAAAGTTGCAGCAAAAGAATTTATTGACAGTCGCCCGGGTGATAGAATAGGTCTTGTTGTTTTTGCCGGAGAAACATTTACCCAATGTCCTGCAACACTCGATCATGAATTACTAAAAACACAGGTTGATAATGCAGATAATTGGTATCTGCAAGATGGCACTGCAATAGGAGATGGATTATTTATGGCGGTAAACAGATTGGCAGATACCACGAAGTTGAGCACCAAAGTAATAATACTGCTTACTGATGGAGTTAGAATGGGTGGAAAGTTTTCGCCAATAGATGCGGCAAATGCTGCCAAACAATTAAATATTCGTGTTTATACCATAGGGGTGGGAAGTGAAACAAATATGCCTATTCCGGTTGTAGATAAAAATGGAAGAAGGGTTTTTGATCTCGATCCGCGAATTTCATTTGATGAAACCACTTTAAAGGAAATTGCGGATATTACCGGAGGCACATACTTTAAAGCAACTTCAAAAGAAAAACTTACAGAAATTTATAAAGAGATTGATACTATTGAAAAACAAAAAATAGAAGTAGATATTACCCGGAGATACGATGAACAATTTCACCTGTTTGCCTTGGCCGGATTAATTTTATTATTAATTGAATTAATTTTAACGTTTACAATTTTTAGATCAGTAACATAAATGCAATTCGAAAATAATACATATTTATATTTATTATTTCTGCTTCCGGCGGCAATAACGCTATTTTATTTTTATCTTTTATGGCGAAGCAAGGCAATTAAAAAATTAGGTGACGAACATTTGATCAATCGCCTGATGCAACAAAATTCATTCAAAAGAAAGTGGATAAAGTTCTCCTTATTGTTGCTAACACTCGTTTGTTTCATTATCGGACTTGCAAATCTTCGTATGGGATCAAAAAAACAAAAAATAACCGGGGAAAGTGCAGAAGTGATCATTTGTTTTGATGTTTCCAATAGCATGCTGGCAACAGATGTAAAACCCGACAGACTTGAACAGGCAAAACTCACAACGAGTCAGCTGATTGAAAAACTTGCTTCCAATAAAATAGGTCTCATTGTTTTTGCAGGTCAGAGTTACGTTCAAATGCCTTTGACCGGCGATTCGCGTGCAGCACTCATGTATTTGAATACCATTAACACCGGAATGGTATCATCTCAAGGAACAAATATTGGAAAAGCAATTGAGACTGCTTTAGTGGAATTTGAAACCGGTGGTGAAGAAGGCTCCAAAAAAGGAAAGGCAATTATCATCATTACAGATGGAGAAAGTCATGATAAAAATGCCGTGGAAATGGCAAAAGAAGCAGCCGATAAAAATATTAAAATTATAACCCTAGGCGTTGGTACTAAAAACGGGGGGCCTATTCCATTAAAAAAAGGAAATATATCTGATGGATTTAAAAAAGACAAAGAAGGCAATATAGTGCTAACTAAACTGAATGAACAAATGATGCAGCAATTAGCTTCTGAGTCGAACGGATTATACATGAATGTTAGTGAAGGACGAAAAGTAATACAAAAAGTATATGAAGAAATTGATGCATTGGATAAAACAAAAGACGACAGTTTTGAGTTTTCTGAATATGCTAATCACTTTCAGATATTTTTGGGAATTGGATTGTTATTTTTGACATTGGAATTCTTTTTATCGGACAAAAAACCGAAATGGCTGGAAAAAATTAATTTATTTGATGCAGACAAAAAAAGCTGATATGAAATATACAATAATTATATTTTTATTGTTGAGCTCTTCCTTATTAATGGCACAAAAAGAAAATGTTGCAATTCAGGAAGGAAATCAAAAATACAATGAAAAGGATTTTAATGGCGCACAAAAAAGTTATAATGATGCATTGATCACAAATCCTGCATCCGATGCCGGTAATTTTAATTTGGGAAATTCTTTATTTCAGCAACAAGATTATGAAGGAGCGCTTAACCAATTTAGAAAAACTGCAGAGAATACAGATGATCCGGAAATAAGAGCACAGGCTTATCACAATATGGGAAATACCCTATTGCAACAAAAAAAGTATGAGGAAAGTATTAATGCATACAAACAGGCATTGCGCAATAATCCGGAAGATGCCGATACTAAATACAATCTTGCATACGCACAAAAAATGATTCAGCAGCAACAAAATAAAAATCAAGACGATAAGAAAGAGGATCAGAAAAAAGACGAACAAAAAAAGGAGGAACCGCAAGATAAGAACAAAGACCAACAACCACCAAAAGATCAACAACAGGAACAAAAACAATCACAACCAAAGCAGTATAGTAAAGAGGAGTTAGAACGCATAATGCAGGCACTGAATGAGGATGATAAAAATGTACAGGAAAAGGTAAATAAACAAAAAGTACAGGCCGCAGGAGCAGAGGCAGAAAAAGATTGGTAATTATGAAAAAGTTCTTTACAACCGGTATTATGATATTGTTTATTGTGCAATTATTTGCACAACAGACTTCTTTAACTGCAAGTGTGAGTAAATCGAAGGTTGCACTTAGCGAAAGATTTCAACTGACCATTACTTTAATTAATGGTGGTTCTATTAAAGATTTTCGCCCTCCCGCAATGGCCGATTTTATGGTAATGGGAGGTCCGAATCAATCGTCGAGCACAATGATCACAAATGGGAAGGTAACATCATCTATTGCTTATGCTTATGTGCTGCAGCCAAAAAATATTGGAAAATTCACAATTGGAGCCGCTTATGTTAAGGTGGATGATAAAACACTTTCTTCACAACCTATTGTTGTGGAGATTGTAGATAAACCAACCTCAACACAAAACAATTCAACGGAGCAAACAACGAAACAAAACGAAGCCAGTGCCGATATTAATACCTACATACAGGAAAACGTTTTAATAAAAACGGAGGTTAGTGATCAGGAAATATTTAAAGGGGAAGATATTACAGTTACGATGAAATTTTGTGTCAAAAAAAATTCTTCCATTTACGGATATAGAATTATGCAAGCCGTTAAGGTTCCAAAATACGACGGATTTTATGCAACCGAAATTGATTTAAATGAACAACAACCCATAACGGAAACAATAAATGGAGAAGTGTATGAAGTGAGCACCTTTAAAAAAACAATACTCACAGCACAAAAGGCAGGGAAATTAGAGATAGATCCTATCACACTGGACGGTTTATTTGGAGTGCAGCTGAAAAAACAAAAAACTAAATCAGCTGATCCTATGCAGGATTATTTAGATGATTTTTTTTCCAGTCCCTTCAGCTCAGGAAATAAAGAAGTGCGGGCATCAGTTTCTTCTTCAACGGTAAAAGTGAACGTGCTTGAACTTCCTGTAAATTCCCCTGCCAATTTTAATGGTGCCGTTGGTAAATTCAGTATGAAAACCGAATTGAATGCAACATCTACCAAAACAGATGAACCACTCACTTACAGAGTAATGATTACCGGCAATGGAAATTTGGAATTATTTAATGCACCAGAATTAGATCTTCCTCCGGGTTGGGAAACATATGATCCTAAAACCTCTACCAACGGAAATACTAAAACCTATGAATACTTATTGATTCCAAGGTCCCCCGGAGAGTTTACGATTCCTGCATATTCGTGGTCTTTTTTAGATCCGGCAAAGAAAAAATATGAAACAATAACATCCGAAACTTATAAAGTAAATGTAGAAGCAGGTCCCGGCTATAATCCTTCAGCAGGAAATTATGCCGCAAATAAAGAGGATGTGGAGATGCTCGCAAACGATATCAGGTATATCAAAAAAACCGGACCTAATTATAAAAATTCGGCAAATCGGTTTTATGGAACCGGAGTGTTTTATACTTTACTCGGACTGCCATTTTTTGCCGGTATTGGAATTTTTGTGATGACCGGCAAACGCAAAAAAATATTAAAGGATCATGTAGCACTCAAGTATTCAAAAGCAAACATTACGGCAAAAAAAAGATTGTTAAAAGCTAATGAATTTGTTAAAACAAATAATACAAAAGCCTTTTACGACGAAATTATTAAAACAATGTGGGGATATTTGGGAGATAAACTCAATATCAAACAAGGAGATCTTTCAAAGGAAAATATTCGCGAGGTTTTATTGCGCCAACAGGTTTCAGAAAACACATCTGACAATACATTACAACTCTTAAACACCTGCGAAGTTTCATTATTTGCCCCACAGTTAAGTTCTGCTACTCTGGAGCATGTGTATAAAGATGCAGTAGATATTATTACTAAATTGGAAACGGAAATAAAATGAGAAAAAAATGTATTTCATCACTTTTCTTTTTTATTCTTGTATTGCCGCTATTCGGCCAGGCGGATAGTACTGCTACTAATATTGATACTACAACCTTTGTATATGGCAATGTAATGTACGAGAAGGGCAAATATGAAAAATCGATAGCGATTTACGAAAACTTATTGGCGCAAAACGGGCCCAGCGCAACCTTATATTACAATCTTGGGAATTGTTATTATAAAACCGATAAACTAGGCCTCTCTGTTTTAAATTATGAACGCGCATTATTTTATGATGGGCGAAAGGAAGATATTAAATACAATCTCGAACTTGTAAATTTGAGAATAAGAGATAAAATGGATCCTATAAATCAATCTTTAGTTACGATCTGGTCGCACAATTTTATTAAAATTTTCTCCGTTCACAGTTGGGCATTCTTTTGTATATTATTTTTATGGACAGCTCTCAGCGGATTTGCAATTTATCGATATGCTAAAAAAAGAAACTTTCAGCGATATGGTTTTTTTGGTTTTGTGATCTCACTCGTCATTTTTGTTTTAACCCTGGTTTCTGTATTTGCCAGAAATAATTATGATAAGAATTATCAATTTGCAATTGTTATGTCGCCAAGCTCCATAGTTAAAAGCGAACCCAACGAAAGCAGCACTAATATGTTTTTAATTCACGAAGGTTTAAAAGTGCAGGTATTAGAATCAGATAATAATTGGACAGAAGTTAAAATGCCGGATGGAAATGTGGGCTGGCTTAAAAATGAAGACATTGTTGCAGTGGGGGATATGATTTTGTGAAAGTCATTTGTTAGTGGATTGAAATTATAGATTCCTGAATTTATTTCAGATCGTGAATCGTCAATCGTGAGGCGTGAGTTCTAATCTTACTCAGATCAAACTCATTACTCATAACTCATTACTCATTTCGTCAATCGTGAGGCGTGACTTCTAATCTTACTCAGATCAAACTCATTACTCATAACTCATTACTCATTTCCTGAATCGTGAGGCGTGACTTCTAATCCTACTCAGATCAAACTCATTACTCATTACTCATAACTCATTTCCTGAATCGTGAGGCGTGACTTCTAATCCTACTCAGATCAAACTCATTACTCATAACTCATTACTCATTTCCTGAATCGTGAGGCGTGACTTCTAATCCTACTCAGATCAAACTCATTACTCATTACTCATTACTCATTTCCTGAATCGTGAGGCGTGAGTTCTAATCCTACTCAGATCAAACTCATTACTCATTACTCATTACTCATTTCCTGAATCGTGAGGCGTGAGTTCTAATCCTACTCAGATCAAACTCATTACTCATTACTCATTACTCATTTCGTGAGGCGTGAGTTCTAATCCTACTCAGATCAAACTCATTACTCATAACTCATTACTCATACCTCATTACTCATTACTCCCGTCCGACCGGGGTCATCCGGGCGGGCATCACTCATTGCCTATGTGTTACTCAAATCTTATACCGATACCCTTTTATCCCACCGTTTGTTTTCCCATGTCCCTTGTCCCGATACCCTTGTCCCTTTTCCTCCAACTCAAAAATGAAAAAAATTATACGCGACCATAAAACTGAAGAAGCCCGTTAAATATCCAAGATATACTTCGCGTTCGGTATGTGCTTTTAATACTAAACGCGCTACACCTATACATCCCGCACATAATATGGTGATAATGAATATACCGAGAGAATTATAATGTGCGTATGGAAGTAATATCATTATTGTGGCTACCATTCCTCCTGCTCCACTTGCGTGCATGCTTACTTTTAGTACCAGAACATTGATCATGAAATTTAAAAATATGGCAATGGTGGAGGCTAATAATATAAAAGTTATCTGAGGGTAAAATTCTTCTTTATAAAATACATAAAAAGCCCAGATGTAAAAAAAACCTGCTGTTATATACGGTATAATTCTCTCTTGCCTTTCATAAACATCCACTGATTTAATAAATTTTAAAGCGGCTAATAATAAAATAGTAAATGCCGGAAAAACAAAAGTGAGCAATCCTACCCGCAACAACATTAATTTATTCAACTGTTGATCAGGATAGTTAAATGGATTTGAATAAATAGCGTATACAGATCCGTAAAGCGGCAACAACAGCGGAACGAAAAGTATGGAAAAAAAATGTCCGAAGATCTTTTTTATCATAATTCCTTTCTTAACCTCGCCACAGGAATATCCAATTGTTCTCTGTATTTCGCCACTGTTCTTCTTGCAATATTATAACCGCGTTTGCGCAAGTCTTCCATTAATTCCTGATCACTCAGGGGAATTTTTTTATTTTCTGCCTCAATTAAACCGCAAAGTATTTTCTTTACCTCACGGGTAGAAACTTCTTCACCGGAATCGGTAGATAACGATTCACTGAAAAAGAATTTTAAGGAATACGTGCCAAATTCCGTTTGTACATATTTGCTATTTGCAACACGGCTTACCGTTGAAATATCGAGATTTGTTTTTTCTGCGATATCTTTTAATATCATTGGGTTCATTTGTGTTTCATCGCCCGTTAAAAAGAAATCGTACTGATGCACCATAATTTCATACATTGTGCTCCACAATGTATGTTGCCTTTGTTTAATGGCATCAATAAACCATTTGGCAGCATCAATTTTTTGTTTGATGAATAAAATAGCTTCTTTTTGTTTTTTATCTTTTAATGCGCTTTTTTTATAGTCGACAACCATTTCTTTAAAGTCGCGACTTACATGCAATTCAGGTGCGTTGCGTGAATTTAATTTTAATTCCAATTCCCCGTTATTATTAATAATTGTGAAATCGGGAATAATATACTGAAAAGCAGCTCCGCCATCTTCTTTAGCTGATCCACCCGGTTTAGGATTTAATTTTATGATCTCCGTAACAGCGGGTTTTAATTCTCCCTCTTCAACCTTTAAATGTTTTGCTAATTTTTCGTAATGTTTTTTTGTAAATTCTTCAAAATAATTTTCTACAATATTGATTGCCGTTTTTACACTTTTAGTATGTAATTTTCTTTCTAATTGTAATAATAAGCATTCACGCAGATCTCTGGCACCAACTCCCGGTGGATCAAATCCTTGTATCATATCCAACAATTCAATAATCTCATCTTCATCTGTAACAACATTTTGCGAAAACGCCAGATCATCTACTATAGCCGAAATCTCTCTTCTTAAATATCCATCATCGTCAATGCTTCCTAAAATTTGTTGTGCAATTTTTTCACGGCGTTCATCCATGTCGCACATACCTAATTGTTTGTTCAGATTTTCATGAAACGTATCATTTATTGCATAGGGCACAGTTTTATTATCATCATCGTCATCACCATAATTATCATCCCGTGTTTTGTAATCAGCAGTTTCATCGTCGTTGATATAATCATCCAGATCAAGCTCGTCGTTTGTAGCATCATCTTTTTCGTCGCCACCCTCCTCAGAGCCACCCTCTTCTTCCCGGAACATTTCTTCTGTGCTGGTAAGTTCCTCTTCCTCATTATCTCCTTCTTCCAAAGCAGGATTCGATTCCAATTCTTCCTTTATCCGCTGCTCCAATTGGTCGGTAGGCACCTGCAACAATTTCATCAGCTGAATTTGCTGTGGTGATAATTTTTGTAATAATTTTTGACTAAGTCTTTGGTGTAACATTGTTTATCAAATCTAACCCGCCCCAAATTTACCCCTAAATTATTTCTGTTTATGCTGTTTTTCTATTGTATGGAAAGAAAAAATTGATTATTGAATTCGAGACCCTTCGTTGCTTCAACATTAAAATTCATCGTAATTTTGCACCCATTAATTTTTAATATATGCGTATAGAAAAATTTCAATACTTACGAGAATTAAGTCAATTTGAAGGAAAAGAGGTAACTCTTAAGGGCTGGGTAAGCAATAAGCGCGAAAGCAAAGGCTTGATTTTTATTATTTTGCGTGATGGAAGCGGATTTGCACAATGTGTAGTGGATGCAAATAAGGTGAATGCAGAGGTATTTGAAGATGCAAAAAAACTTACCATGGAAAGTTCCTTGTCGCTGATTGGTTCTGTTGTTAAAGACGAGCGTCAAATGGGTGGATATGAGGTACAGGTTTCAGGTTTGGAAATTATTCAGATTGCAGAGGAATATCCTATTGCGAAAAAAGAACATGGAATTGAGTTTTTAATAGATAATCGCCATTTATGGCTGCGCAGTAAAAAACAATGGGCAATGATGCGGTTGCGCAACAGGGTAATTTTTGCTATTCACAATTTCTTTCAGCAAAATGATTTTTTGCAAATGGATGCGCCCATTTTTACAGCAAATGCCTGCGAAGGGACCTCTACATTATTTGAAACCGATTTTTACGGCAGACCTGCTTATCTCAGTCAGAGTGGCCAGTTATATGGCGAATCTCTTGCCTTCGCGCATGGCAAAATTTACACTTTCGGACCTACTTTCCGTGCCGAAAAAAGCAAAACCAGGCGCCATCTCTCCGAATTCTGGATGATAGAACCCGAAATGGCATTTTATGATCTCGACATGGACATGGACCTTATTGAACAGTTTTTAAAATCAGTAGTTGCCGATGTTATGGAACACTGCAAGGAAGAACTGGAAATTTTGGAACGTAACACCACATTTTTATCCAATGCAGTATCACTGCAATTTCCGCGAATTCATTACGACGATGCGGTGAAAATTATTAGAGGAGAACAGGATGTGGATGGAAAAAATAGTATTAAAACATTGGAAAACGATCTTCTCGATTTAAAAACAAACATCACGACATTAGAAAATGAAATTTCTGAGCGCGAAAATAAAATTGCTTCAGGCACATTAAAACAAGGGGAGGTCAATTTCAATAAAAACAAGATCGACACCCTGAAAAATGAGATAAAAGACCTGCAGGAAAAAGCAGATAATATTCCTCAATGGTTGCTTTCTGCAAAAAACTTCGAACACGGAAACGATTTTGGAGGATCTGACGAAACGGTATTAACCAGACTATTTTTATGCCCTGTAATGGTTTATAACTGGCCGTCTGCAATAAAAGCCTTTTATATGAAACGCGATCCTAAAGATCCGAGATATGTAAAAGGAGTGGATGTACTGGCTCCTGAAGGATATGGCGAAATTGTTGGTGGCGCCGAACGGGAAGACAATCACGACATGTTACTCGAGCGTATCAAACATGAAAAATTGCCGGTGGAAGCCTTTCAATGGTACCTCGATCTGCGCAAATATGGCTCCGTTCCGCATGCAGGTTTCGGACTCGGCCTCGAACGCATGGTAATGTGGATCAGCGGAAGCCAGCATATAAGAGAATCTATTCCGTTTCCTAGATTTTATGGAAGACTGGAACCGTGATGGGGTATCGTGATTGTTTTTCGAAAGTTGGAACATTTAATTTCTGATTGTGCAATAAAGGAATAGGTATTTGTGTTCGGAGTTAATCGGGTGGTTGCCAAAGTTTCATGGTAAGGATCCGTTAAATATTTAATATTTTTTGATTGTTATTTGTTATTTAACCGGTTGTGGTTTGAAAATTGTTTTGGGCACATAAGGTATCGGGTATCAGGATGAGATTCCATTAACTTTCAGGCAATGAGTAATGAGTTATGAGTAATGAGTAGATCCATGAAAGCCTTATACTTTTACTCCTGAATAATGCGACTGTTCAAATTACTAAATTGAAAATTGAAAATTTATTGACTTTTTGGTAAGTAGTGAAACGCCCTCATTAATCCTTATTCTCCGTTCAAAGCATTAATGATGAATTTTAATTTACCTACCCAAGTTAATGTCAACTCATTACTCATTACTCATTACTCATTACTCATTACTCATTACTCATTACTCATTACTCATTACTCATTACTCATTACCCACCACTCATTTCTCATT
>Ga0163152_10000745_pt1 | contig 53981 bp, 32 predicted proteins | sample OliLakLV19MP8IB2_FD_148635 | JGI IMG/M metagenome (GOLD analysis project Ga0163152, IMG submission 148635) | Freshwater microbial mat bacterial communities from Lake Vanda, McMurdo Dry Valleys, Antarctica - Oligotrophic Lake LV.19.MP8.IB-2 | ecosystem: Environmental > Aquatic > Freshwater >... | reverse complement strand
CCGCGTGGAGAGACTTTCACTCTCTGGGGTTCTTCTTTTAAAAGAACTATATTCACCATTCAAGGCGCAATCGAGTAGCCCGCCCCGCCACCTGTCGGTGACGGGGAGAGTCGCTCACACCTGTTTGCCGAAGCACTTCGGTGCGCAGACACACCACTGCACTTGCGGGGCATCGGTTGTGCGCCCAACTCGTAAATTCCACCCCCCTTTTTCTCGGAAAAACAAGATTTGTGTCTGCAAGAAATATCCGGCTAACATATTGATTTACAAGCGGAGCGCACAGCATTGCGCCTTTCCTATCAGGCGCATCTTTCATCGGAAAAGGAAATTCATTCGGAAAGGGTTGATTTTTGTCTTTGCCCATCGCCTTGTCGCAGGCGTATATTTGGGTTGTGATTCAAAAATTCAAAACCAGCCAAAATCACAAACACATGAAAAAATTATTCACAAACACGTTCGCTCTGCTCATCGCATTGTGTTGCTTCAGCTTCTTCGCAAGCGCCCAACAAAACTGCAACGCTTCGTTCACCTTTCATCCTGACTCTACAGGCACAGGAAACGGAGTTACTTTTCACAGCACCTCCACCAGCGGCAACACCATCACTTCCACACAATGGAGTTTTGGCGATGGCTCCGGCTCAAGCGATGTAAATCCCTATCATCAATTTGGCGCAGCGGGCGTTTACTACGTTTGCCTCACCATCGGGGTAACAACGCCAAACGGATTGATTTGCACAGACACGCATTGTGACAGTATCCGCGTGGGACAAAATCCGCAGCCAAACTGCCAGGCTTCGTTCGCATTTCAAATCAACCCGAATACACTTGAGGTTTATTTCAGCAATTCATCAACAGGCAGCAATACGCCCAACTTCGGAGCATCATGGGATTTTGGCGACAACACGATTTCTACTGACATCAACCCGCAGCACACTTACACATCTCCCGGCACTTACAATGTGTGCCTTACAATTATAACATCCAACTCAGCAGGCGCCACTTGCACGGATACTTATTGCAAAATTGTTGTTGTAGGTAATAACTTCCCGCCTTGTCAGGCATATTTCACTTACGCGATTGATACAGCCGGACTCGGAGTGCAATTCACCGACCAATCGCAAGTGTCAACTGCAACGCTTGGCACCAATTGGAGTTTTGGCGATGGAACAACTTCAACTGATTTTAATCCGCTTCATGTTTATACATCACCCGGCACTTACAATGTTTGTTTGATTCTGTTTGCTCCTGTGAGCGGCTTGGGTTGTGTTGATACATTCTGCAAAACAATTACTGTTGGCGCAGGAGGTTCCTGCATTGACCCGAATCAAATCAATCCGAACTGCATTTGTCCTGCTGTTTATGCTCCTGTGTGCGGATGTGACGGAGTTACTTATGGCAATGACTGCGAAGCGCAATGTCATGGAGTTACCCGATGGACTCCGGGCGTCTGCCAGACACAAGGTTGTCAGGCTTCCTTTAATTTTCAGTTGACGCCAAACAGTTTTACTGCGTATTTTAATAATACTTCCTTCATCAACAACACCAGTGGTACTTCGCTTTGGAGTTTTGGCGATGGAACAACTTCAACAGATTTTAATCCGCAACACGCATATGCTAATGGTGGAGATTATTCTGTATGTCTTACCATCAGCGTTTTAAATAATATTGGAACCGCTTGCACCTCTACCTATTGTGACTCGGTGCATATCGGTACAGTTCTACCTTGCGTTGACCTCTCCGTAATTGACACTACAGTATTTTGTCCCGCATTGGGAATGCCGGGAGTGTATTGCGGCTGCGATGGAAATTCCTATGCTTCACAATGCGAGGCTTATTATTATCATGGCGTTACTTCAGGCACATGGTCTTTTAGCGGGCAATGCGGTGTTCAAGGCTGTCAGGCTTCATTCAGTTTCCAACCCGACCCAAATGCATTCGGAGGTCAATTCAACAATACTTCTTTCATAAATAATACCAGCGGCACTTCTCATTGGGATTTCGGTGACAATACCACTTCAACGGACGCGAATCCGCATCATACCTATAATCATAATGGTGCGTACTACGTTTGCCTTACTATCAGCGTTCCTAATAATAATGGAACAGCCTGCACTTCTACGCATTGCGATTCGGTTTACGTGGGAACAAATACGCCATGCATTGACCACTCGTTGATTGATTCTACTGTGGCATGTCCTGCTGTGTATGCTCCCGTGTGCGGCTGCGATGGCGTTACGTATTCAAATGATTGCGCAGCGAAATTCGGTCATGGTGTTACTGCATGGACGCAGGGCGTTTGTCAGAACTCCGGCTGCCGCGCTTCCTTCAATGTGACGCATCAGAATGCGTTGAGCGTTCAGTTCAATAATACATCGCACGGAAATACCACCACAACCAGCTTCATTTCCGATTGGGATTTTGGCGACAACACCGTTTCCACCGACAGAAACCCGCAGCATATTTACCTGCATGCAGGAGTATATTATGTGTGTTTAAAAATTACTGTTACTACACCAAATGGAAATATCTGCATGGATACCTTCTGCGACTCCGTGCATGTTGGACAGAACAATGCGTGTATCAACCCTTCGTTAATTGACCCGAACACAGCTTGTCCCGCTATTTATGCTCCGGTGTGCGGATGCGATGGAAATACGTATTCAAGCGATTGCATCGCGCAATATGGTCATGGCGTTACGCAATGGTCGCCCGGTGCATGTCCCACAACAGGTAATTGCCAGGCATCATTCCATCACCAGCTTGATTTGAATGGCGGTATGCAATTCACAAACACTTCTTCGCCAAATCCAAATCCTGCAAACTTCAGCGTGTTGTGGAATTTCGGTGATGGCGCTACTTCAACCGACTACAATCCCTATCATGCCTACAATGCATTTGGCATTTACAATGTATGTCTTACAATTACGGTTCCGGCTTCAAACGGCACGGTATGCACCTCTACTTATTGTGATTCAGTGCGCGTTGGCGTGAACAATCCGTGTATTAATCCGTCTGTTATCAATCACAACTTAGCTTGCATGCAGATTTATGATCCGGTGTGCGGTTGCAATGGCATTACGTATGGAAACTCCTGTGAAGCATACTATCATCATGGCGTTACGCAATGGACTCCCGGTGTGTGCGGAACAAGCGGTCCGTGCCAGGCTCAATTTGTGTGGAACTATGGCATTGTTGCTCCCACTGTTTTCTTCACGGATATTTCTACCGGCAACAATGTAATCGCGTGGCATTGGGATTTTGGCGATGGCTCATCTTCTACCGCCCAAAACCCTGCGCATAATTTCCCGCAGTCAAGACATTATGTGGTATGCCTCACCATCACATGCGCTACTTCGGCAACAGGTCCTGTTTTCAGCAATACCTATTGCGACACAGTGATGGGCATTGGCTCCAACATTTGTATTGACCAATCGCTGATTCAGCCTAACTATGTTTGCCCCACAGTGTATCAGCCTGTGTGCGGTTGCAATGGCATCACGTATTCTAATTCATGCGAAGCGGAAAATCATCATGGCGTAACTAACTGGAATCCCGGACCTTGCTCCGGCACAGGATGTCAGGCGAATTTTAATTTCCAATTGAGCACTGTCGGGTTTGCGGTTGCCTTTAATGATTTGTCATTAGGTAATCCAACCACATGGCAGTGGGATTTTGGCGACAATACTTCATCCACCGACCAGAATCCAACGCATACTTACTTGCTGCCCGGAGTTTACAATGTGTGCCTCACCATTACATCAGTAAATAGCAACGGCTCCGTATGTGTGAATACTTTCTGCAAGCAGATTGCCATTCATGGCTGCATCAATCCGGCATTGATTATTCCGAATACTCCTTGCCCCATTGATTATCAGCCCGTGTGCGGTTGCGACAGCGTTACCTATCATAATGCGTGCATTGCCGGAAAACGGACAGGCGTTACAAGTTGGACTCCCGGTCCGTGCAACAATACATGTAACGCAAGTTTCACGACTGCTTTCTCAGGAACGGGCAATTCAATTTCGTTCACGAATACTTCCACCGGCAACTTCACGCGCGTGAAATGGAATTTCGGTGACGGCTCTACATCTACTGATAACAATTCTGTTCACACGTATTATCAAAGCGGCTGGTATCGCGTGTGCTTACAAATATTCAGCAACAACAACACTTGCTACGACCAGCATTGCGACTCCGTGTATGCAACAGGCTGCGTTAACCCGACATTGATTAATCCATCAGTTACATGCCCCGCAATTTATCAGCCGGTGTGCGGTTGCGATGGGCAAACGTATCAAAACTCATGCGTTGCACAATACCATCATGGCATTGTCGCCTTCACTCCGGGTGCTTGTTCACAAACAGGTTATTGCCCAACAAGCGGACAAGACCAGGGCAGTGTTTGGATTAAGCGCGTAGGACCAAACTATACGGGCGATGATGGCGGCTATGCTTCCTTCAACCAATGTAACCGCAGGTTCAGAGCAGGCAAAACATACATCATGCGATTGAGCGGTGCTGTGAATAATGTTCCCGGATTTCAGGCGCACTGGAGAGTATGGTTTGATTTCAATCACGACAACGACTTTGATGATGCAGGCGAACTTGCATGGCAGGGCTTTGGCGCGCTGAATCAGTATGCAGTATTCACCGTGCCGATGGATGCGTGTGCCGGTTGCACCAGAATGCGCGTGACGTTGAGTGATGATTTCCAAAATGAATGCGGCAGCTACGCAGTAGGCGAAACGGAAGATTACGATTTAGGTATCCGCAGCAACGTATTTTGTCATGCTCAGCCGCTGCATCCGATGGCGCAAGGCAACAATGACAACTACAAGCTCAATGACTATGAAGCAGGCGAAGAGTTTGCTGAATTATATCAGCCGCTTGAGTTCGTTATCTATCCTAATCCGGCTGAAGATGTTGCAAACATTACTTTCACAGGAAGCGCTGAAAACAAAATCACGCTTCGCGTATTTGATATAAACGGAAAAGAAGTTTTCAGCCAAACAATTGAAAATTTAGAAAATAACACTACGCTGCAATTGCAAACGGCAACGCTTGCCAACGGAGTTTACCAAGTGGCTGCGCAAACCGGCAACGGTTTCCGCCAGGTGCAAAAACTCATTGTGGCTCGCTAACGCGAAAGAAGCAGAGCAGGACGAAGAAGGGGCAGCCTGAAGGGGGTTGCCCCTTCGCTTTTTTGGGGTGTATCGGGTTCAAAGAATGGATTTGCGTATGACCGCAGCAAGATGCTCAACTTCTTCCGCTGTATTAAAGTTGTGCAACACGAGCCAGATTCTTTCCTTACCTCCTGGCATGGGGTGAGGCGGTCAAAAAAACATTTTTTTAAAACTGCCCTAAAGTCAAATTCCCACTACCTGAGGATATTCCGGCTTAGGATTCCACTCTTCAACTCACCTTGCAACATCTTACTTCACTCCCCGACACCTTTGCTTAAACATCCCCCTCCCCTTCCCGTAAAAAAGACTCCTGCATGCTGAACGTATTTTTCCTGAATTTCAGGAAGTAAATCATCCAGCGGCACAAAACAGAAAGCCTATTGTAAAGATCTACGCACAATCCGAATAGCGAACATCCGGCACGAGTTGCTGATATTTGTTTTTCGGCTACAATTTAAAGACATCGGGATTGCGTAAAATTTTCTTACTTTAGGGCAGATGAGGAAAGCCTCGCTTCTTGTTTTCTTCCTCGGCTGCATCACCGCAGCCAATGCCCAGCATACGCTGAAAGCGAAACTTATTGATCAATCTACGTGGGAGCCGCTCATTGGAGGCACCGCCACCATCAAAAGCCAGGTGCGCGCAGTGACGGATGAGAACGGCATTCTTGTGGTGGATGCGCTGCCCGAAGGTGAGTTTGAAGTGGAATATAACTTCACCGGCTACGAAACAAAAAAGGCGCAATACACTTTCCCGCTGGCGAATCCGCAGTATGTATTTTTTATCGAGATGACGCCCGATGCGCAGAAGTTGCGCGAAGTAACCGTTGCCACCACGCGCAGCAGCCGCACGATAGCCGACATCCCCACGCGCATCGAGCTTATCAGTAGTCAGGAATTAGACGCGCGTAACAAAATGCGCCCCACCGACATCCGCTTGTTGCTGAATACCAGCACGGGCATGCAGGTGTATCAATCGAGCGTTCCGTCCTTCAATTCGAGCATCCGCATTCACGGACTGGATGGCAGGTTCACACAGATGCTGCGCGATGGCTTTCCCGTTTACTCCGGCTTTGCCAACCAAATGAGCCTCATCCAAGTTCCTTCCTTGGATTTGCGCCAGATAGAAATTATTAAAGGCAGTTCTTCCACGCTGCATGGCGGTGGAGCAATCTCAGGCTTGGTGAATCTTATTTCGCGTACGCCCGATGAGCATCGCGTGGATGTGATGGTGAATGCCAACTCCACGCTTGGCTTTAACATCAGTGCGTTTTATGCGCAGCGGTTTAATAAGATTGGCGTTACAGTTTACGGAGCGCGCAACAGCAACCGCGCGTATGACCCCGCAGGCAATAGTTTGAGCGCCATTCCCGAAACGGAACGCTACACGTTCAATCCCGCGCTCACGTTTTATTTTTCTGAAAGAACACAACTCTCCATCGCGCTCAACAGCATGTTTGAAGACCGCCTCGGTGGCGACACGAAATACATTCGTGGCGAAGGCGACAGCGTTCATGCCTTCTTTCAGCGCAACGTGACCGACCGTGTTTCATCGCAAACAACATTGCGCCACAAAATAAACGACAGGTCGTTTTTTCAAATCAAAAACAGTCTGGGCTTTTTCAAACGCGATTTGAATATGCCGGATTATGCGTTTGCGGGCAAGCAGTTCACTTCGTTCAGCGAGATGTCGTGGCAGCATAAAACGAAAAAGCTCGAATGGATTCTTGGCATAAACGAATGGACGGAGAATTTCAATGAAGACAACAGCGAGAATGTTGCCCCCCGCGATTATCAGCAATTCACGCTTGGCGCTTTCGTGCAAAATACATGGAACGTGGCGCGGTGGTTTACATTGGAAACAGGCTTGCGCACGGATTATCAAAACGACTATGGCGTGTTCGTGCTGCCGCGCTTTTCGGGATTGTTTAAAATTTCATCGCGCGTTACTGCGCGATTGGGCGGGGGCTTGGGTTACAGAACACCAACAGTATTTACCGATGCCGCAGAGCGTATTAACTATGTTGATGTGCAGCCGATTAAAGCCGATGCGATTGATGCGGAAAAATCAATCGGGGGCAATTTAGACATCAACTATAAAATGCCCGTGTTCAATAAAAAAGGAACACTTAGCATCAACCAATTAGTGTTCTACACGCGCATCAACGACCCGGTGGAGCTTGTGCAATTACCTTCAGATGAATATGAATATGCGTTGCAATCAGGGCATTATGATTCAAAAGGCACGGAAACAAATATCCGCCTGAAGTATGGTCAGTATGTGTTGCTGGCGGGTTATACGTTTGCAAAAATTCAACAGCAGTTCAATAAAACAACGAGCAGTTTTCCCTTATCAGCGCGTCATCGCGCCAATGCGTTGTTTATTTATGAAGTGCGCACGAACCTACGCATCGGTTTTGAAGCCGCTTACACCGGAAAGCAAACACTGAACGACCAAAGCACCGTGAAAGGCTATTGGATTTGCAGCATCATGGCGGAAAAAATGTGGAAGCATGTTACAGTGTTTGTGAATTGCGAAAACATGCTGAACGTGCGCCAGTCGAAGTATGAACAAATCTACACAGGTACGCTTACACAGCCGGTATTCAAAGACATCTACGCCCCCCTTGATGGTGTGCTGGCGAATGTCGGCATCAAGATTTCATTGTAGAAAATGCGGAATGGTTTTGGAGGAAATTAAAACAGGAGCTTATTGAAAACTTTTACGCATCACCGGATTTTAATAGACCTCTTTCATAATTCATTCTATTTATCTTCTCCTTTGGAGAAGAATAAAGATGAGGCGAAAAAAAAAGCGAATTATGAAAGAGGCCTAAACCCATTCTGCCTGCTCGTGTTTCTCTTGTTCGGGTGGTGGAATAAGGTTGACGCGCAGTTCACCGGCTCTACGCGCGTTGATTATCTCTTGTCCGCTTCCGCTTATGATGCGGGACAAGCCGAGCTGATTCTCATCAAAGACAATAAGGTAGTTTACAAACGTGTTTTCAGCGATGTGCAAAGTGCAAGTGAGAAGAAAGTGCGTGTTGCAGGCTCTGCTAAATGGTTGGTTGCCGCTACGCTGCTCACGCTCGTTGATGAAAAACGGATAGCGCTTGATGAACCGATTGGAAAATATCTTCCACAGTTTAAATCGGTGAAAGCAACCATCACACTTCGGCAATTGCTTTCACACACAAGCGGCTTGCCTGCGAATGTTCCTTATTTAAAGAATAAAGAATTGAGCCTTGCGCAATCGGTTGACAGCATTGCGCGAAAGACAATGCTTGTTTCTGACCCGGGCACACAGTTTTTGTATGGAAACACTTCGTATCAAGTTGCCGCACGTCTTGCCGAAGTGGTGAGCGGCAAGGATTGGGAATCGTTGTTCAAAGAAAAGATTGCGCAGCCGTGTAAAATGTATAAAACCGATTTTGGAAATCAAAAAGGAAAAAACATTGGAGAGGGTGCTTATTCCACTGCCACTGATTTTTCAAATTTCCTTGTGATGCTGTTAAATAAAGGAAGTTATGACGGAGCGCAAGTGCTCACGCAAAAATCTGTGCAGGAGATGTTTCACGACCAGACAGCAGACTTACCTGAAGAATACACGCCCTATAAGCAGACTTCAACAATGAAATCGCATTTCTATGGCTTAGGCGTTTCAATTGACCGTATGATTCCGCTTGACAACATTGCAACGGAAGTCAGCAGCCAGGGTGACAAAGGCTTTACTCCGTGGATTAACGTCTGTAAAAATCTCGCGGGCGTTTATTCCTTTTATGTTGATTTGAGCGATGTCGCTGCAACAATTGATGAAACAAAACTCGTGATTGATGATGCGTTCAAAGATTATTGCAAAGATGTTTCCACAAAAAGCAGAAATGACGGAACGAATGTAAATCCGGCAGCGAAACAAACGAATATTTTCTTCCGCCTCGAAAGAGAATCTAAGGTAATCTTGAATCTCTTTGACCCTTTGGGGAATGAAGTAATGCAACTGAAAAACGGCATGTTGAAAGCAGGCGATTATTCCGTGCCTGTTGATATTGCCCGCCTTAATCAGGGAGTTTACTTTTATCGCTTGGAGATTGATGGTGTGCTGGAGACGAAAAGGATTACGATAAAGAAATAGCGCATTATCGGGTACTCTCTGCCTGCTTCTTTTTTTTCTCTCTATTTTTACCCTGATGGATTTTTCGATTGAAAATATTTTATTGATAGGCTCTGTGCTGCTTTTTATCAGCATCGTTGCAAGCAAAACCACAGGCAGACTTGGTGTTCCCTCCTTGCTGCTTTTTCTCTTGGTCGGGATGCTTGCAGGTTCGGAAGGCATTGGCGGAATTGAATTTGATAATCCTGAAATTGCGCAGGCGCTTGGAGTAATCGCACTCGTGTTCATTCTTTTCTCAGGCGGACTTGACACCACGTGGAATGACGTGAAACCCGTGCGGTGGCATGGCTTGGCGCTGTCAACAGTCGGAGTGCTTATCACTGCCAGCTTAGTCGGCATTCTTGTTTCGCAATTATCTGACTTCTCACTGCTGGAAGGTTTGTTGCTGGGCGCGATTATTTCATCCACTGATGCGGCTGCGGTGTTTTCCATTATGCGCTCGCGCAATGTGGGGTTGAAAGGCAACATCCGTCCCCTGCTCGAATTTGAATCGGGCAGCAATGACCCGATGGCATATTTCCTTACCATCAGTTTCATCCAGCTTTTGGTGAATAAAGAAATGACGTTTCTCGGCCTCGTGCCTACATTCCTTCTTCAAATGTCTATTGGCGCAGCGGCAGGTTTGCTGATGGGAAAAGCGATGGTGTGGGTGATGAATAAAGTGAAACTGAATGTTGACGGGCTTTATTCAGTGCTCGCGCTTGCGATGATTTTGTTCACCTATTCCGCCACGCATTTCATTTACGGCAACGGGTTTCTTGCCGTTTATCTTGCAGCATTGGTGATGGGGCGCAGCAACTTCATTCACAAAAGAAGCCTCACCAAACATTTTGACGGGCAGGCATGGCTCTTGCAAATCATTATGTTCCTTGCGCTGGGGCTGCTCGTGTTTCCGAGTAAGATGCTGCCCGTTTTCGGCATCGGAGTATTGGTTTCTTTATTCCTCATTTTTATCGCTCGACCTGTTGCGGTGTTTATCAGTCTTGCTTTCTTCAAAGTTTCTTTCAAAGAGAAAGCGCTCATTTCTTGGGTGGGGCTGCGCGGTTCTGTCCCCATCATTTTCGCCACCTTTCCCCTTATAGCAGGAATTGAAAAATCAGAAATGATTTTTAACATCGTCTTTTTCATCGTGCTTACTTCGGTTGCATTGCAAGGCACTACGCTCCATCTCGTTGCGCAATGGCTCGGTCTTTACAAGCAGGAAGAAGTGAAAATGAAAAACCCGCTGAAGCTCACACAAAGCGAAGATTTCAGAAATGAAATGACTGAACTCACGATTCCTTCAAATAGCATGGCTTCCGGCAAGGCGATTATGGAATTAGAAATTCCGCATAGCATCCTCATTGTGCTGATCAGGAGAAATGGAAAGTATATTACACCGCGCGGCTCTACGGTAATTGAAGCGGGTGACCGCTTGTTTGTAATGACAGATGACAAGGACGAGATAAAGGGTTTGAATAAATATTTATGCAGCAGTAAAGTTTAAACTCGAAGTAACTTTACGCATCAATTTTTTACTTGAATGGAAATCTCAAACCGCTACGACCCGAAAATCGTTGAAGATAAATGGTACAAGCATTGGCTTGAACAGAAATTCTTTCGCTCTACGCCCGATGCGCGTGAGCCATATTCAATTGTAATTCCACCGCCTAACGTCACGGGCGTGTTGCACATGGGGCACATGCTCAATAACACGATTCAGGATGTGCTGATTCGCAAAGCAAGGTTGGAAGGGAAGAACCCGTGCTGGGTTCCGGGCACCGACCATGCTTCCATTGCAACGGAGGCGAAAGTGGTACAGATGCTGCGCGAAAAAAAAATCAGGAAGTCAGACATTTCCCGCGAGGAGTTTTTGAAATATGCATGGGAGTGGAAAGAGAAATATGGCGGAATCATCCTGGAACAACTGAAAAAACTCGGAGCATCCGTTGATTGGGAGCGCGTACATTTTACGATGGATGACGATTACTACAAAGCAGTGATTCGCGTGTTTGTGGATTTGCATAAAAAGGGTTTCATCTATCGCGGCTTACGTATGGTAAACTGGGATTGCGAAGCGCAAACAACAGTGTCAAACGAGGAAGTGTTGTATGCGGAAAACGGTGAAAAAAGTTTTCTCTATCACGTGCAATATCAAATCAAGGGTACAAATGATTTTATTGTCATCGCAACGCAACGCCCTGAAACGATTATGGGTGATACGGCTGTGGCGGTAAATCCCAATGATGAGCGTTACAAAAACCTCATCGGCAAAACGGTGCTTGTGCCGATGATTCACCGCGAAGTGCCTGTGATTGGCGACAATTATGTTGAAAAGGAATTTGGAACGGGTTGCCTGAAAGTAACGCCTGCGCACGACCAGAATGACTATGACATCGGTTTGCGCCATAATCTTCCTGTGATTGCTACGATTAACCCGGATGGCACACTGAACGAAAAATGCGAGTTGCCTGAATACGTTGGTAAAGACCGCTTCAAAGTGCGCAAGTTGGTGGTGGAAAGATTGAAAACGGAAAACCTGCTGGTGAAGGAAGAAGAATTTATCACGCGCGTGGGGCGCAGCGAGCGAACGAATTCGATTGTGGAGCCGATGCTTTCGATGCAGTGGTTTATTAAGATGAAAGAAATTTCAAAGCGGGCATTAGAAGCGGTGGAGAAAGACGAAGTGCAACTGCATCCCGACAAATTCAAGAACACGTATCGCCACTGGATGGAAAACGTGCGCGATTGGTGCATCAGCCGCCAGTTGTGGTGGGGACATCGTATTCCCGCGTGGTATGATGAAGCGGGGAATGTGTATGTGGCGGAAACTTTTGATGAAGCTTTGAAGCAAGTCGTCAGTCGTCAGTCGTCAGTCGTCAGCGAAGAAAACAAACTCCACCCTCCACCCTCCACACCCAACACTCTCCGGCAGGATGAAGACGTGCTCGATACATGGGCATCTTCCTGGCTCTGGCCCATCGCGGTGTTTGACGGATTCAACGATAAGTGTTTTGATAAGCAGAAAGGTAAAATCAACAAAGCGGCAAATGCGGAATTGAATTATTACTACCCGACAAAGATTCTTGTAACTGCGCCTGAGATTTTATTTTTCTGGGTGGCGCGAATGATTATTGCGGGCTATGAATATTTAGATGAAAAGCCATTCAGTGATGTGTATCTGCACGGCATTGTGCGCGACAAGCAACGCAGGAAAATGTCAAAGTCACTTGGCAACTCGCCCGACCCGCTCGACCTGATGGCGCAATATGGCGCGGATGGTGTGCGCATCGGCATGTTGTTTTCATCACCTGCGGGAAATGATTTGCTCTTTGATGAAAAGCTCTGTGAGCAGGGAAGAAATTTCTGCAACAAGATTTGGAATGCGTTGCGCCTTGTGAAAGGATGGGAAGTGCATGAAGGAAAGAATGAGCACAACGAAGCCGCTATTCTGTGGTTTGAAAACAGAATGAATCAGGTGATTGAGCAGTTGGAAAATTCCTATAAAGATTTTCGCATTTCAGAGGCGCTGCATACCCTGTATAATCTTATTTGGGATGATTTCTGTTCGTGGTATTTGGAAATGATTAAGCCACCCTTTCAGCAGCCGCTCGATAAATTCACCTACGACAAGACTGTTGAGTTTCTTGAAAAGCTCATGCAAATTGCGCATCCGTTTGTACCGTTCATTTCAGAAGAAATCTGGCACACGCTGAAGGAGAGAGACGAGAAAGATTGCATCACGGTGAGCAGCTATCCGCAGGCAAAACCGTTTGACGAATCCGTTTTGAAGAAAGCAGAAACGGCAAAGGAAATCATTTCACGAATCCGTGATGCGCGCGCGCAGGCGGGCATCAGTCCGAAAGAAGAATTGCCGCTGTTGGTGACGACTGCGAATAAAACCGGATATGATTTCTTCAAAGGAATGATAATGAAACTGGCGGTTTTGAAATCCTTTGAATTCACCGCTACAGATGTAGAGAATGCTAAAACAATTCTTATCGGCTCCGATAAGTTGTTCTTGCAAATCCAAGCCAACGTGAATCCTGAAGAGGAAAAGAAAAAAATAATACAGGAGATTGATTACTACAAAGGCTTCATCAAATCTGTTTCATCAAAACTCAGCAACGAACGATTTGTAAGCGGTGCGCCAGCAGCCGTAATTGAAAAAGAGAAGCAGAAACTAGCTGATGGTGAGGCGAAACTGAAAGCGCTGGAGGAGAGTTTGGCGAAGTTGAATTAGTGTCCTTAAATCAAAAAGAGGCTGTCTCAATTGAGGCAGCCTCTTTTATTTTCTTAGAATTCAAATTATACCGAAACAACTCAGGTTTTCAAACAATTTAGCTGTAGAATGTCCGGTATTAACCAAGAGTACGTTTCGTTCCTTCGGAATCTCAACTACTCTTGGTATATTATTCCAACGCCAATTTATCGGTCAGCATTCCGTCTTTTGTTCTCAGTTGAATGAAATAAAGTCCTGCTGCCATGCGGCTCAGGTCAATGGTTTCAATGAACTGATTCTTATCAGCAGTATAATCTTTCGTAAAAACAACTTTTCCCGCAGTATCAAAAATTCTCAGTAGCGCAGGATTATCCGTGCGGAAGTCAATGTTAAAAATTCCGCTTGACGGATTTGGGAACACATTCATGTACGTCTCTTCGTTCAGCACATCGGCCGTCTGCTCATTTGTTTTGCAACCTCCCAATATCACCGTTACGGGGGTGCGTTGTGCGCTCACACATCCGTTCAGGATAGTTTCTGCATAAAAGTTGGTGGTGGCGGTGATTGCCGGAGTGATGAATGCCAAACCCGTGCCGAGCAGGTTGCCGCCCGCAGGCGCATCATACCAATTAATAGCGCCCCCGATGGGGAAACTCACCGTAAGCGTGGATGTCCATCCCGAACAAACAATTGGAGGTAACGCAATTGCCACAGGCGAGGGCGCTGTCAGCACATACACCGTAACTGGTGTTCTTGCGCTGGCGCAGCCATTGACGGTAACAGTTGCCCAATAGGTGGTTCTTACTGTTAAAGGTGGAGTAGCGTAGGATGTTCCTGTTGCTATCGGAGTGCCGCCAACGGGAACATTATACCAATCCACCGTTCCTACAGGTACAACTGCATTGAGCGTGGATGTAGTGCCTGCGCAAATTCTGTTTGGCGAAGCGGACAATTTAGGAGGAAGCACAAACGCATTCACATTTACTACCACCATAGTGCGCGGACTGACGCATCCATTGGCAACTGCTTCAACAAAAAATCTTGTATTTGTTGTAAGCGTTAATGTGGTGTAGCTTGCGCCAATCCAAACAGGAAGCCCTCCGGTTGGAACAGTATACCACGCATACGTTCCTCCTGCGGTTGAAGGTGTCAATGTAGCAGAAGTTCCGTAGCAAATTGTTTGTGCAGCAACATTAGGCGCAGCGGGAATTGGATTTACAGTAACGGTTACTGCGCTTCGAGGTCCCGTGCAGACGCCAAGCGTGTTGTCAGCATAAGCGGTAAATGTGGTTGTGGCAGATACCGTGAGCACAGGCGTGGTGAACACTCTTCCTGTTCCAAGCAGATTGCCACCGGTTGGAGCATCATACCAATTGACAGTTCCAGCAAGGGTTCGTGCCACTAATGTTGTGGTGTTTCCGGAACAAATCACTGCGGGGCGCGCAACGATATTTGGCGCAGGCGGAGTCGGATTCACTGTAACGACAACTGCGGCAGGCAAACTCACGCATCCGTTTGCATCAGTCGTTTGCACCCAATAAACAGTAGTGAATGCAAGCGCAGGCGTTGTAAATGTTGCGCCTGTGCTGAGCAATGTTCCACCGATGGGAAGGTCATACCAGTCGTAAGTTCCGCCTGGTCCGGTTGCGGTTAATGTTGTCGAAGTTCCTGAGCAAATTGTTGCGGGAGCAACTGCCGGTGAAGCAGGTAATGAATTCACTGTTACTGTAATAGCAGTTCTTGCACTCGTACAACCGTTCGCGTCTGTTTCCTGCACATAATATGTTGTTGTGTTTAATAACGGTAGTGTGGCATAAGTTGGTCCAACCCAAAGCAGGATTCCTCCGGTGGGTGCGTCAAACCAGGTGAATGTACCGCTTCCACCCGTAGCAGTAAGCACACTGGAAACTCCCTGACAAATAGTAGCAGGTGATGCAGTAATTGTCGGAGCAGCAGGAATCGGATTTACCGCAACGGAAACCACAGTTCTTGGTCCTGCACAATTTCCGCGCACGGGTTCAGCCCAATAAGTTGTGGTTGTTGTCAATGCTGGTGTTGTGAAAATTGCACCCGTGCCCACAAGATTTCCGCCTGTGGCTGTGTCATACCAATTAATCGTTCCAAGCACAGGAACGGTTGAAGTGAGTACCGATGAGCTACCTGAGCAAACGGCAGCAGGCAATGCAATAACGATTGGCGAAAGCGGCTGCGGGTTGGGGTCAATGTTTACTACAACCGGTGTTCGCGCACTCACATCTGTTCCGATAGTTGTTTGCACCCAATAGGTTGTAGTCGCGAAAAGTGCAGGTGTGGTATATGTTGCACCTGTTGCGATTGCAGTTCCACCGATTGCTGTATTAAACCATTCGAAATTTCCACCGGAAGCAGTTGCAGTTAGTGTGGAAGATGTTCCCAAACAAATCGGATTTGGTGAAGCAGATGCAGTTGGCGCTGGCGGAATCGGATTTGCTGCGCTTTGGTTGCACGAGAAACGGTTGAAAAAATTCCAAATCTCTGCGCTTGCATTAATGTCGCGGTTAATCGTGCCAAGCCCGCCTAAAAGAACGGTTGTGCCGGGCCATTGATGCCCTCCTCCGTTCACTTTTAATAATTGAACTTCTGCGCCATTATCGCAAGGGCTCCATGCCCAACGGTCAACCGTTGACAGGTCAAAAGGGTTGGTGTTTGGAAGCGCGGTGATCGTTGGATTTCCTGAGCAATTATTATTATTGAACAGCCAGTATGCAAGCACATCATTCACCGATTTAAAACCAACGATTCCGTTGAAAGGAACAATTGCATCAGCAGTTCCGTGAATGTGCAGCACAGGTACGCTGCGCGTTGGTGCACATGTTGCAAAAGCAGCATCAGTAATCACGCCAGAAACAGGCGCGATAGCAGCAAAACATTTCGTTGATTCGCACGCCAGCTTGTAACTCAAAAAACCACCGTTGGAAAGTCCGCAGGCATACAGACGGTTAAGGTCTGCTCCGTAAAGATTCACCATCTCGTCAGCAAGCGCATCAATAAAACCTACATCATCCGCAGTAGATGCTCCGGGAATCCCAAAGCCCACATTCCACGACCCGCCAATACCGTCAGGATACACCGCGATGAAATTATTTGTTTCCGCCACCGCATTCATGCCGGTTACCTGCATCATGCGTTGCCCGTTCATTGTTAGTGCATGCAGCACAAACACCACAGGAAGGTTTGAGCCGGCAGTATAGGAAGTTGGCAAATAAGCAATATATGTTCTATTTAATCCGCCCTGACTTAAGATGCCGCTGGTAACTTGCGCTTTAAGGTTCAGCAATCCGAAAAGCAAGATGAATAGAAACAAAAAGAACTTTTTCATGATGTTCATTTTTAAAGTGAAAGAAAGCAAGGCAATTGTATGAAAATCCCGGAAACAACTGAAATACGCTCAGGTTAATTCAGCTTCTATTTTTAGAAAAAAGGAACCTTCAAAATGCGATTTATACAAAACCATTTTATTACTTTGTAAAAAATGAAGGCAACGCAGAGGCGCTGCCCGGCATCCTTTAATACATAATCAAAAGCGTTGGAGCAATCAACCGATTCCCTTTTTCAACTGATACGCGCCCTTTCAAAGGCAGAGAAGCGTTACTTCAGGGTTTTTTCCGGGTTGGAAGGCGCTGGCTCAAAAAGTTATCTCGTGTTATTTGACATTATGAGCGGGATGAAAAATTATGACAAGGAAATGTTGAAGAAAAAAATCAAAGAAAGGAACCTTTCAACAGACCTTTCTAAAACGCGGCAATACCTTTTTGACGCGCTCATCAAATCGCTTATCTTTTTTTATTCTGAAAATGACAGTGAGTTCAAAACACGCCTTCAATTGATGCAGCTTTTGGTGCTGAATAAAAAGGAGTTGTTTAGCTTGGCGCAAAAAAAACTGAAAATCTTTGAGCGCAATTGCGCCAGGCAGAACAGAACATTATTGCTTGCAGAGACTTATGCGCTCATGAAAACAAACGCATTTAACCTATTCCTCAATAATTATGACAACGACAACTTGCATGAATTGATGAAGAAAGAAGAAAGCAATCTGCAATTGCTGATGAATGAAAGCAAATTCCGAAGTCTGATGATGCAGGCGCTTACGCTCATCAAGGAGGAGAACAGAATGCAACATGATGTTGTTACGGAAGAATATAAAAAACTGGAAAGCAACCCCTTGTTGCAGGAAGCCGGTAAAGCAAAAACACTGCGCTCAAAACTGATTTACCTGAGCCTGATGAGTATTATCAAATTCAAACTGAAGAAAAATGAAGAAGCGCTAAGTAATGCCAGCGAATATCTCCGGTTGCTTGAAAAAAATAAGCATTTGCTGAAGCGTAACACGTTTTACTATATCGTGGGTTTGCGTAACAAGCTAATTGCTTTGATGGAATTAGAAAGACACAGGGAAGTGAAGGCTGTGCTCAGTAAGTTGAAAAATGTAAGCTGCCAGAACGTCAACCAGGAGGCAATTAAATTCAGAACTTATTATACCTTCTCCCTCCTTACGCTGATGAATTCCGGTGATTATGAAAGCGCGTCAAAACTGATTCCGGATATAGAAAAGGAATTGACAAGCTACGGAGGCTTGATTGACCGTTACTCTGCGCTTCAGATGCTCCTTTTGATGGCAGAAGTGCATTTTGGAACAAAAGATTTTGACAAAGCAGTTACACTGACCAATCACATTCTCAATGAGCCGCAAATCAATGACTATATCAACCTAAACATCGTTTCAAAAACCACGCTGCTGATGGCACATTATGAGTTGGGAAATTTCAGGCTACTGCCATCACTCGCGCGTTCCACACTCAGGCAGTTGAATTCAAATGGCTTCGAAAATACTTTTGAAAGTGCATTTGTGAAAGCATTCATGGAAAAGCAAATCAGCGAAGCAACTTTCAATCAATTGCTTTCCGAAGTTGAAACGCTGATAAGAAGCGGAAAACAACCGCTGCTGTTTGACTTCAGAAAAATAAAACGGTTTTTAAAAGAAAATGCGGTTGCTGAAGTAATGGTTGATTAAAAAAAATGAAATATCAGACAATCCAAAATGCTATGCAATTCAAATTCGGAATTGAGAGGACGCTGATTTTCATTTACGCTTTTTACTTTTGTACAATTCCCTGAAATTAATTTCTAAATTATAACCCCACATTTTTTTAAAAAACAATTTTCATGAAATCACTACAAGTAATTTTTGTTTTTCTCATCGCGCTGATGCCGCAGTTTCTTGTTGCGCAAATCTCCATTGTAACAGGGGATATGCCGGTGGTGGGTGATACTCTTTATACTGCAACCGACAGAACCGTTGCCGGAATCACCATCGGCAGCGCTGGCGCAAACATCATCTGGGACTTCAGCTCCGTTTCGCAGGAAGAGCTGAACACCACGTATGTAAGAGCGCCTGCTGCCACGCCCTATGCCGCAAATTTTCCCAACGCCACGCTTGCAATCACAACCAATTTCGTGGATTACATTTTTATCAGAAATACTGCTGGCACTTACACTCCGCATGGCATAGCCGGTGATTTACTCGGAGTTGGTCTTATCACGGATGTACAGTTTTCTCCAACCGCTGACCAATACAGGTTTCCGACACAATATGCAGGCACATTCTCTGGAAATTCCGGGTTTGTGAAAACCATTCCGGCTGCAAATTTGCCGCAGGCATTAAGAGATTCAATTCAGGCGCAGCTTCCTGTGGGCGTTACCTTGCTTCAGGTGCGGGCGACATACACCACCAACTACTTGGATAACATTGATGGATGGGGAAAGGTCATTACACCGGTGTGCAGTTATTCTGCATTGCGGCAGAGAAGGCAGGAATACACGCAAACGATAATTGAAGCGCAAGTTTCCATTTTTGGCTTTCCGAGTTGGCAACCCGTCAGCAACACGCGCGACACGTTGATTAATTACAATTGGCTGGCGAAAGAAACGAAGCTTCCTGTGGTGACAGTTGCTTTTGATGCGACAGGCATAAACGTGAACGCTGTAACTTATTCATTGATACCTCCAGCGTTGGATGCCGACTTTATCGCAAGTAAAACATCGCTCTGTCCCGGTGATGGCATTGATTTCACTGACCTCAGCAACGGATGCCCCACAGCATGGCAATGGACTTTCACGGGCGGAAATCCTTCATCATCTGCATCACAAAACCCTGCCAATATCACTTACAACACGCCAGGAACTTATCCGGTGGTCTTGCAAGTAACGCAAAGCGGACAAAGCAACACGGAAACAAAAGCGGGTTACATTACTGTAACCAATCCCGTTGCAAATGCCGGTGTGGATGATACGATTTGCCTCGGGGGAAATGCCACGCTCACTGCTTCAGGTGGAGGAACTTATTTGTGGAGTACAGGAGCTACAACCACATCAATTTCTGTTAGCCCGGCTTCGTTTTCTAATTACACTGTAACCATTACGAATGCCAGCGGCTGCACTGCTTCTGATGAAGTATCGGTTTCTGTAAACCCATTACCTGTGGCAGATGCGGGTATCACTGATACAATCTGTTCGGGTGAAACAGGTTCGCTCACTGCAACCGGTGGCGTTTCCTATTTATGGAATACGGGAGTCGCATCGTCCACTTTATCTGTGAGCCCATCCGCCACAACAACCTACACTGTTTCAGTTGCAGATGCCAATGGATGCGCTGCTTCCGATACTGCTTCTGTTGTCGTGTTGTCGCTTCCGCTTGCAGATGCCGGAGTTAACGATACGATTTGCAAGGGACAAACCGGAACGCTCACCGCATCGGGCGGGATTACTTATACATGGAACACGGAAAGCATTTCAACACAATTATCGGATGCTCCCATTGCAACAACTTCCTACACCGTTACTGTAACGGGAGCCAATGGATGTACGGCAAGCGACAATGCTTCCATCGTTGTAAATCCGCTTCCCGCAAAAGAACTTTTTGACTTGACGATATGCTTTGGCAGCACAACCATTCTGGATGCAGGAAATCCGGGTGCTGCTTTCATTTGGTCAACAGGTGAAACTGCACAAACAATTTCCGTGAGCACTGAAGATGAATATTCCGTGACGATTACTGACGAAAACGGATGCAGCAACTTCGATACTGCTTCTGTATCAGTGGGGTTCAGCTTAACAGTCAATCTCTCCGACCATGAAATTTGCCAGGGAGAAAGCGTTCCGCTGAATGCAGGAAATCCCGGAACCACGCATAGCTGGTCAACCGGAGAAACAACGCAAACAATCATTGTATCCGTATCAGGAATTTACAGTGTTACCGTTTCAGATGCTATTGGCTGCAGCGGAGAAGATAGCAGCATTGTGCTTGTAAATCCGTTACCCAACGCTGATGCCGGAGTAAATGATACGATTTGTTTTGGCGACACAGGTTCATTGACCGCATCAGGCGGAATCCTTTACGCATGGAGCAACGGAAGTGGGGCTGCTTTCTTTTCAGAGTCACCCGCTTCCACTTCCAACTATACAGTTACCGTAACAGACGGAAACGGATGTTCTGCTACGGATGATGCGATGATTATCGTTCAGGCATTGCCTGTTGCAGATGCGGGTGAAAACGATACGATATGCGTTGGAGAAACCAGTGCGCTTCAGGCATCAGGAGGAGTTGACTATTTGTGGAACAGGGGCGATACTTCTTCTGCTATTTCCGCAAGCCCGCTATTCACGGAGAGCTACAGCGTAACCGTTACAGATACAAATAATTGTTCTGCATCTGACATCGTAGCAATTGTTGTCAATCTGCTTCCTCCTGCAAATGCAGGCGCGGATGACTCACTCTGTATTGGAGAAAATATTGACCTGACTACAAGTGGCGGAACGGGCTATGCATGGAATACGGGCGAGACAACTTCAACAATCAATGTAAGTCCTTCTGCTGATTTGATTTATTCTGTTACTGTAACGGATGCCAACGGATGTTCAGCCGATGATAGCGTCAGCATTTTTGTGTTTGCTTTACCTGTTGTTGATTTTTCAGGGTTGGATTCTGCTTATTGTCCGTATGATGCAGCAGTAAATTTATCGGGAACTCCCACTGGTGGAACATTCATTGGTGATGGAATTTCGGGAGATGATTTTATTCCTGCATTAGCAGCTACAGGGAGCGCTACATCCGTAACTTATTCTTATAGTGATGCAAACAATTGCACAGCGAGTAAAACGACTTCAACCCTTGTTTATCAGGATGTGAACGCAGCTTTCACTGGTCTGAATTCCAGCTATTGCCAAAATGCAGCATTCATCACACTGTTCGGAACGCCTGCGGGCGGAACATTCAGTGGTCCCGGGATAACGGGAAACCACTTTGACCCGTTGGGTTTGGTTGCCGGAAATTCTTATGATTTGGTCTATGTTTTCACAGATACAACAGGCTGCATTTTCAGCGACCCAGCATCAGTGGCGGTAGATCCCTTGCCGGTAGTAAGTATCTCCGGTTTGGATTCGCTTTATTGTTCGGATGATGCTCCTGTAACGCTAAACGGCTCTCCTGCGGGAGGAAGTTTCAGCGGAGCAGGAATTACGGGCGATGTGTTTTATCCTGATGCGGTTGTCGCGCCAAACGCTTACCTCCTGACGTATTCCTACGCTGACGGAAACGGATGCACGGATTTGGCGAAAGCAAACGTAACGGTGGAAGAATGTACGGGAGAAAAAAATTATTCCCTTCAGAATGATTTCACGATTTATCCCAACCCCGCGCAAGACAGATTGTTCATCCGTTCAAGCTTAGCCGATGAAGCGCATTTCAGGCTTTATACCATGACCGGAAAAACGCTTCAATCTTTCACGAACCGGAATGTACAGGAAATGATGATATCAATTGCTGAGTTGAGTAGTGGAATTTATTACTTAGAAATGTTGAGCGGAACGCAGAAGATGGTAAGAAAAGTTGTGGTGCAGCGATAGGTAAACATTCAGCGCGATAAAAGATTTGTTATTTTTCTTCCAAATCAAATAATCCAAGAAACTGCACGAACGCGATTTGTCCGCCATCCACTTTTATTTCACCGCTTAGATAGGTAGCAACAGGCTTGCGGATTTTTGCCGCAAGTTCCTTCCACACTGTTTCCTTTACATGAATTGTAATATCCGGTGTGCCGGTTGCGAAGGGCTGCACTTCTGCAACACCGTTGCGCACTTCCACCATCCACTGCGCTTTTGTGTCGGTGAAGTCAAACATCACGCGCTGATGCACTTGCGAGCTTTTTTCGGGATTCAAATGCGCAGCCATGCTATGAAAAATTACCGACAGCGGAATATCGCGCACCAACTCAGTTGTCGGTTTTATAAGCCCTGCATTTTTTAAGCCCCGTAATTCAAGCGCGCACGTGAGATAATAATTCCGCGCATTGGGGTTTGATTGCGCTTTGCCTAATTCAATCAGCGCATTTATTCTATGTGCAATGGCATTTTCATCATTCGGATAAAGCGTTAAATAATAATCCGTCAATTCAAGCAGCCATTGATATTCCTGTTGCTTTGATGCGTTTTCGATTTGTGCAAAAAGTTTTTCTTTTCCTCCGGCAAGCCGTTCGATATTTTTTGCGCGTTCCTTTTTATCAAGTGGCAACAGCGTAGTGGGATTGCCGTCAAAGAAACCCATATAGCCGTCAAACACAGAGCGGACAGACCATTCTGCTTTTCCATAAAATTCATTTAGCCATTCGGAGCGTTGCAGGTGTTCGGGAAGAATCACCGTTTCAGCAAGCTCATCAGGTGTCAATCCTTTGTTCATGCCGCGCACGGTTTGGTCATGCACGAATTGAATCGCATCACGATAATCAGTGAGCGTTTGAAAAATTATTTCTTCACCAATGATTGGTTCCGTATGACTTGGGATGATAATCTTAGGATGCAAGTAGCGCATCACATCCAAACTGTTTTTCCAGAGGTTGATGTCGCGATAGGGCGTACCGCGAATCGTGTAAAGATTTGGAAAAGCCTTGTAAATATTATCACCGCATAGGAGTGTTTTGCTTTCCGGCAGCCAAACAAAAAGCTGGTCGGGCGTCTCACCTGGCGCGTGATAGAATTTCAAATGAATGCCCGCAAGCGTTACATCCAATGAATCTTTAAAGAGTACCGTAGGGCGCAGCGTATGTATTTCCGCATCTTTGTCAATCTGCAAATGCGGACCGATGCCGCAGTTCACATGCGCGTTGCTGTCTAAGAAAACACCGAACATGCGATAAGCGCGCTTCTCCGTGATGTCACGCAACAGCGCATTTGTTTGATTGAGGTAATACGGCAACAATTCCTGCGCATACACATCTACAGTTTTATTTTCTGCAAATGCAGCCGCGCCACCCGTATGGTCGGTGTGGAAGTGCGTGTAGATAATCGCTTTTACCGGTTTGCCGCAAATGCTGTCGAAAGCCGCTTTCACTTCCCTGCCGCTTTTCATGCTCTCCATGCAATCAATAATTAGTACGCTGTCTTTTCCTTCGACTAAAATGCTGTTGGCAAGTCCGTAGCCGATAGCAACGTAAATGTTGCTGCCGATTTTTTCGATGCGCTTTTTAAAAATATCGCTGTGTGCAGTAAGTTCAGCAGGAGAGGCGACATGCTGCTGTGGCGTGTTTCTTTCCCCGCAACTTTGAAACAGGAAAGGAACAAACAGCAGGAAAATATTTTTATGCAAGCGCATCGCGGGCGGAAATTAAGAATTACGAATTAGGCATTACAAAATTGAATTATAGCACCCCTCAACACGATCATCGCAGAAAGTATTTACAACTTAGGACGCTCGATTTTATTTTTTATCGGAGGAACGGTCTGTAGGTATGCAAAGATTGCTTTCGCTTCATGGTCAGTGAGCTGCATATAAGGCATCATTGGGTAGCGCAAGGCTGGCTCTCCGTCTTTCAATCCGAATCGCAATGCATTTACAAATTGTTCTTCCGTCCAGTTTCCGATTCCGGTTTCTTTGTCGGGAGTGATGTTGGCGGTGGGCACTATTTCTTTCCCTTCCATGTCAAGGGTTTTATTACCGCCACCCATAAAGCCTTCGCTCTTTTCGGGTTCCAGCACATTCATTGTTTTGAAATCAGCGGAATGGCAAGCGTAGCAATCAAGATTAAAGGTGAGGTACTTGCCAAGTTCCACGAGGTTTGTCGTGTCAGGAAGCGGAATTTTTTTTTCAGGCAGGGGGAGTGGCTTGAATGCCACCCGCGAAAGGAACTTTACAAGGAAAGAAGGTTCACAGGGAATATCAGCCACCGCAGCCGCTGCCACCAGCGGGTCGTCAGAGCGGAGAAAGGCGATAACCGCCTCTACATCTTCATCAGCCATGTGCGCAATCTTCGCCATGTAAGGGGGCGCATACTGCCCGTCACGCTTGATGCCGGTGCGCAACAGAAAGTATAACTCGCCATCGGTCCATGAGCCGATGCCATAAGTTTTATCCTGCGTGATGTTTTGGGAATAGATTGCTCCGAATTCTTTTGGCACATCGCGCATGAGCATTCCGGTGAGCAATCCTGTCTCGGAATTCTTATGGCAATTAGCGCATAAAATCAATGCGAGCTTCTTTCCTCTTTCTACTTTTTCGGGAGTAATGGTTGCGTGATAATCCTGTTGCACAATTTCATAATACGGAATGTCAGTGAAATTCAGGTAGGCAGCGCCAGCGACTAACACTACTGCAACCACTCCGAAAAATCGAAGAAGATATTTCAATATTTTTTTCATGCGTGCTGTTTTTAGACGATGTGAATTTATAAGAAATTCTGAATTCAAACAAGTTCACAATTATTGTTGGACATGTCTGAGTCTGTTAAAAATCTATTCGGGAGGATGCGCATAAAACGAAGACAACAAAATGGAGGCTTCTATTCATTTTTTCGTTTACGGTTTTTTAAAAGTCCTCAGCACTTTTCAGCACTGTTGACGCCCAAAAGCAGTTAGCATTCCATGCAAGTCTCTGGCAAGATGCCGTTTGATGTCGAATACGTTATTTCTACATCATACTTTTCTTCCATATCGCAGTTTTTCAACGCTTTTCACATCCAAGAATCAAGAACCTGATTGAACTCACGCTCCTTATTGATACGAACCGTGCCAGCCATTATTTAAAAGCCGTTCTAAATAGATAACTGCAAATTCAGGCTACACCCCTTTCACATGCTTCGTATAGTTAAACCAATCAAGTTGAAAGGAAGGCGCGTTGTAAAAAAGTTTATAGAGTGAAAGGTTTTGGTGGGGATATTCATCCATCTTGCTCAAATCATCGCCTAACAGGGTGCAGAGTAGTGAACGCATTGCCCTGCCATGAATGCACAGCAGGATTTTTTTATGAGGCGAAGGCTTTAGCACGTTTTCAATAAAGCGCAGTTGGCGTTGCTGTAGTTCAACGGGGCTTTCGCCTCCGGGAATTTTTTCAATTAGTATTCCCGAACGCCATTTCTTGAGCATATTCATATAATCCTGAGAGGTGGCGCTGTCGGGCAGTTTGCCTTCATAAATGCCCCAGCTAATTTCATCCAAATCCTGGTGAGGGTGAATGGCGTGACCGGCATCCACAAAGGGCTGTACAGTCTGTTGTGCGCGGGCAAGCGATGAGGTGTAAATAATTTCAAAAGCCTCTTTTTCAAAATGAGAGAAAAAAGCCTCCGCCTGTTTTTTGCCGCGCTCATTGAGCGATGAGTTCACTCCCCTACCCTGCACAATACCTTGTTTGTTTAAATCGGTTTCTCCGTGCCTGATGATATAGATTTCCTTCTGCATGATGTATCTTTACGCGCCCGTTTTGCGGGCAAAGATAATTCCACCTGCGCATGGCGTTTACACAAAATATCATCAGCATTTACAACCTGATTAACGAATGCCTCCAGCGACATTTGCCTTTTGCGGCATACCGACTTCCGGGCGACAAAGGCGTGCAACTTGTTCTTCAGGAAAATCCGAAAGTGCATGAGTTGGCAAACGATGAAAAGCTCGCTGCCAACAAAGGCTTTGCATTTTATCCATTTCCCGGCTCTCATGCGCCCAAGGCATTTATAAAAGCTGATTTTCACCTGTGTGAAGAGAATATTACAGAAGCGGCAATTATTGGAGTATTAACAAGAGTTGGATTTTCTCAAAACGGCTATAAGAAATCTTATCCCCATCAGGCAACAAAAAAAGAATATTGTGATGGTGTGGAACAAATCATAAGCGAAATCAAAAAAGGAACACTTCAAAAAGGCGTGCTTTCGCGGGTACATTTAGAAAATGTACAAGAAGGGTTTTCATCCGTGGAATTGTTTAAGCGATTAGTGAAAATTTATCCCAATGCCTGCGCATACATCACCTACATTCCCCACACAGGATTATGGATTGGCGCTACTCCTGAACTGCTCTTGCAAACAGAGGATAATGAATTACGCACCGTTTCTCTTGCAGGCACTAAGAAGGTAGAGGGCGACCGCAGTTTCAACTGGGGATTGAAAGAATTGGAAGAACAAAAAATCGTGACTGACACGATAAAGGCATGTCTGGAAAAATATTTCCCCAACCGTGTGGAAACATCTGCCCCTGCCACTGTAATAGCAGGTCCGATGGAGCATTTGAAAACAACTTTTAAGGTGAATGCGGAGAAGCACAAAATAAATGAAGCGATTGATGCTTTGATAAATGATTTGCACCCCACGCCTGCAGTGGCAGGAATGCCTAAACAGGCTGCACTCGACATCATTAGAAAAACGGAAAAGCACAATCGCGACTATTATACCGGTTTCCTTGGTCCGGTAAATATCGAAGAGAAGACTTCTTTATTTGTAAACCTGCGCTGCCTTGAAGTATTGGACAAACACCTTGCATTGTATGTTGGCGCAGGCATCACCGCAGCATCTGATCCCGATGCCGAATGGGAAGAGACGAAACTGAAAACAAAGACGCTGCTGAATGTGTTGTAACTACCTTGCGCATTTTTGATGAACACCGACAAAATCTGGATTCGAGACATTGCTGAAGTTTGTGCAGCGAAAGGCGTTCAGAAAGCTGTGATTTCGCCCGGGTCGCGTTCAGCGCCTTTGGTTATTGCTTTTAACAGGCACCCTGCTATTGAATGTATCCAGGTGATTGATGAGCGTGTTGCCGCATTTTTTGCATTAGGCATCGCGCAGCAAACGGGAAATCCTGTGGCGCTTATCTGCACATCGGGCAGCGCAGCGCTTAATTATGCCCCAGCCATCGCAGAAGCATATTACCAGCGCGTACCGTTAATCATTCTCACCGCTGACCGTCCCGATGAACTGATTGAGCAGCGTGACGGACAAACTATCCGGCAGCAAAATGTTTACTCAAATTATATCCGCAAGAGTTTTCATCTGCCTGTTGTTGGCGAACACGAAGATGACCGTTGGTTTTCAGCGCGCATCATTTCGGAAGCGCTGAATGTTGCCGTGCATCCTGTTCCCGGTCCCGTGCATGTGAATGTTCCATTGCGTGAACCGCTTTACAATGTGAAAGAGGATGCGGAATATGTGCAACCGAAAGTTATCGAGCAGTTGCAACCTGTTTCAACTTTAAGCGAGGCAGATAAAACAAGCTTGCAAAATGAATGGACAAAATATAAAAGCAAGCTGCTGATTGTCGGGGGGATGTTTGATACTGGCAAGACTTCCTCTAATCTGACAGAAGCATTCGCTAAGCTGATGCGTGACCCTTCGGTAGTTGCACTTACTGAATCCTCCTCCAATCTTCCGGTGGAAGGTGTAATTCCGATTATAGACCCTGTGCTGGAGGCAATGCCGAAAAATGAAAAAGCATCGTTCACACCGGAGTTGCTTGTAACAATAGGCGGAGAAATTGTTTCCAAAAAAATAAAAGCATTCTTCAGAGCAAACAAGCCAAAAGCACATTGGCATATAGATATCAGCGGTGACCATGTTGACACCTACAAATGCCTGACAAAAGTGATTGCACTGAGAATGCCTGATTTTCTTGATGTAATAAAAGATGCGCAGCATCAACAATCAGACTTTCGCAATAAATGGCTTGCTGTGAATGAAGAAGCAAAAAAAATCCGGGAGGACGTATTGAAGCAATCTCCCTACAGCGACTTTACCGTTTTTAATGAATTGCTCAGGTCGCTGCCGGATAATTGCAATCTGCATTTAGGAAACAGCACTCCTATTCGTTATGCAAATTTATTTGAAGTGAATCCGACTGTTACCGTGAATTGCAATCGCGGCACCAGCGGAATTGACGGTTGCTCAAGCACAGCGGCAGGCGCGGCTTTTTCAAATCAAATACTGACCACGCTTATTACTGGCGACATCAGCTTTCTCTATGACAGCAACGCCTTGTGGAATAAGCATCTGCCGAAAAACCTCCGCATCATCATTCTGAATAACTCCGGTGGAAATATTTTTCGCATCATCCCCGGACCTTCCTCATTAAACGAGTTGGAAGAGTATTTTGAAACAAAGCAGGAACAAACAGTTGAACATATCGCAAAGGCATTTTCGCTTCCTTATTATTTTTGCGATGACATGCAGTCGCTGAAAACGCAATTGAAAGATTTCTATAAACCGCAAGAGAAAGCAGCAATACTGGAAATTAAAACTCCAAATGAAACAAGCGCAAAAGTGTTGCAAGAATACATGAACATGAAGTAATGTGCTGATATGCCAATGTGCCAATTAATGAAATAAAAAGACAATCTTAGAAAAAATGAAAAAAGAAAAAGCAAAACGTAAGTGGACTCCGATAAAAAAATATTCGGAAATTCTCTTTGAATATTATGAGGGCATCGCAAAGATTACGATTAACCGCGAGCGCTATCGCAATGCGTTCACGCCTCAAACGAACATTGAGATGATTGAGGCAATGGATATTTGCCGCGAACGTCAGGAAATCGGAGTGGTGATTCTCACTGGTGCAGGCGACAAGGCGTTTTGCAGCGGAGGCGACCAAAACGTGAAAGGCATTGGCGGCTATGTCGGAAAAGATGGAGTGCCGCGTCTGAATGTTTTGGATTTGCAGAAAAGAATCCGCTCGCTTCCCAAGCCTGTGGTTGCAATGGTGAATGGTTACGCTATAGGTGGCGGTCATGTGTTGCATGTGGTATGCGACTTGACAATAGCATCTGACAACGCCATCTTTGGACAAACCGGACCGAAGGTCGGCAGCTTTGACGCAGGCTTCGGTTCCTCTTATCTCGCAAGAATTGTCGGACAAAAGAAAGCGCGTGAGATTTGGTTTCTCTGCGAACAATATTCTGCGAAAGAAGCATTAGAAATGGGATTAGTGAATAAAGTTGTTCCCCTGAAAAAACTTGAAGATACAACTGTGGAGTGGTGCAACATCATGTTGCAACGAAGCCCGCTTGCCTTGCGCATGATTAAGTGCGGAATGAATGCCGAATTAGATGGACAAGCAGGAATCCAGGAATTAGCGGGTAACGCTACCCTACTCTACTATTTTACTGCAGAAGCGCAAGAAGGCAGAAATGCCTTTATTGAAAAACGCGCTCCGGATTTTAAGAAGTTTCCAAAATTTCCATAACGCTTGTCACTCAATATCAAATCCTGGCTGAAAGCTTTTCGCCTCCGTACGCTTCCACTTTCAATGTCCACAATTGCAATGGGAAGTTTCCTTGCAGGCGCTGAAGGAAAATTCAATTGGCTGCTATTTTCATTGTGCATCACCACTACCCTATTTCTGCAAATACTTTCTAACCTCGCCAATGATTATGGCGACACAGAACATGGAGCCGATTCGGTTGAAAGAGTTGGTCCGGCAAGAGCGGTGCAGAGCGGAGAAATCTCCATGCAGTCAATGAAAAATGCAATGTACTTCTTTGGATTTCTTGCATTGGCTTCTGGTGTTGCGTTGCTCTCTGCAAGTTTTGGCAATCAACTCTCTTATCGTTTTCTTTTCTTTTTCGGTTTGGGCTGCGGTGCAATTGCAGCAGCAGTAAAATATACCGCAGGAAAAAACCCTTATGGCTACAAAGGCTTAGGAGATTTATTTGTGTTTCTTTTTTTTGGAATTGTCGGTGTAGCCGGAACGTATTATTTGCAAACACAACAATTGAATCCCGCTATTCTTCTTCCTGCTATTTCCATCGGATTTCTTTGTGCTGGCGTACTCAACGTAAATAACATGCGCGACAGAATCAGCGATATAAATGCAGGAAAAATCACAATGGCAGTTCGGCTGGGCGCAACCAATGCAAAATACTATCACTTCGCATTAATTACGTTGGCGTGGATTGCGATTATCGCTTACACCCTCATGAATTTCAACTCGCCTGTACAATTTATTTTTCTTGTTACTCTCCCTCTCTTTGTCATTCATTTAATAAAAGTGCTTGGCAATAAAGAACCGGCATTGCTCGACCCGCAACTCAAAACATTAGTGCTTTCCACTCTCGCCTATTGCATTACTTTTGGCATCAGCGAACTGCTGAACCGATGATTTCCAAAAGCCTTCAGGCTTACTTTATTCCTCATACGCTCCTTTTTAAAAAACCCAGCGGCACATCCCGGGGCATTCTGCAAGAGCGAAAAACCTGGTATTTGATAGTGCATCAAAAAGATCATCCTGAAATTCGAGGCATTGGTGAATGCGCGCCTTTAAAGGGTTTAAGCATTGACGACCGAAGTGATTTTGAAACCGTTTTAGGAAAGTTGTCCAATGACATTAATAATTATCCGCATTGGCTGCGGAATAAATTATGTGATTTCCCTTCCATCAAATTCGGTTTGGAAACTGCACTGCTTGATTTTTGCAACTCGGGCAAACAGATTTTATATCCTTCAGATTTCACAAAAGGAAAAGATTTTATCCGCACGAACGGATTGATTTGGATGGGAGATTTCAGCGGCATGAAAAAACAAGTGGAAGAAAAAATCGCTGATGGTTTCACTTGTATTAAAATGAAAATCGGAGCGATTGATTTCAACAAAGAACTTGCGCTGCTAAAATTTATTCGCGAGAAATCTTCCTCAAAAAAAATCGAATTACGCGTTGATGCAAACGGTGCATTTTCTCCAAAAGACGCGATGCGGAAATTAGAACTGCTTTCAAAATTTGAAATTCATTCTATCGAGCAGCCCATCAAACACGGGCAATGGAAAGCAATGAGCGCTTTATGCAAAAACACTCTGATTCCAATCGCGCTTGATGAAGAATTAATTGGAATAATGTCGCGCGATGAAAAAAGAAAACTGCTCGATGCCATTCAGCCGCAATACATCATTCTAAAACCCACACTTATTGGCGGGTTCACTGAGTCTTTAGATTGGATTAAAGCCGCTAAAGAAAGAAATATCGGCTGGTGGATTACTTCCGCGTTGGAATCAAACATCGGGCTGAATGCAATCGCACAGTGGACATATACGCTTGAAAATAAAATGCCGCAGGGATTAGGCACAGGAAAACTTTTCACGAACAATTTTGAATCTCCGTTGCATTTGAAAAGTGAGCGACTGTATTTTAATCCAAAACTTGCTCCTTTTCCATCGCTCCCTACATCAAAAAGAAAAGCAACTTGGGAGAAACAACTTGATAACTTCATACACGAATGGGAAAATAATTTGCCGTATGTAATCGCATATACATCGGGTACAACGGGAAATCCGAAAGAAATTCGCATTGAGAAAACGAAGATGATGCAAAGCGCATTGATGACGCTTCGCTATTTAGGCATTCAGCCCAATGAAACAGCGTTACTCTGTATTTCCTCTGAATACATTGCGGGCAAAATGATGGTCGTGCGCTCATTTGCAGGATTATTGAATCTGCTTCCTGTTGCGCCTTCTTCAAATCCACTTGCAGCAATTTCAGATGAGCAGGTAATTGGGCTTGCAGCTTATGTTCCTTTACAAGTTCAAGGAATTCTAAAAAATAAGAAAACCGCCACGAAATTCGCGAAGATTAAGAATGTGTTGATTGGTGGAGCGCCCGTTTCAAGTGAGTTAAGAAAGAAACTTTCAAAATTTAAAAACAACATCTACGAAACCTATGGCATGACGGAAACGGTCAGTCATATTGCGCTGAGGAAGTTATCGGACGACAGACAACAGACGACAGATTATTTTGAAACGCTTCCAGGAATTATCGTAAAAAAAGACAAACGCGACTGTCTTGTAATTTACGCGTCTGCACTTTCTGATACTCCTATCATCACGAATGACCTTGTTGAATTATCAGGCAACCGGAAATTCAAGTGGCTGGGCAGATTTGATAATGTGGTGAATTCAGGAGGAGTGAAACTGATTCCTGAACTGCTGGAAGAAAAAATCAAACAGTTTGTTCCCCGCAGGTTTTTTCTAAAAGGGAATAGCGACAAGCGATTAGGAAACAAACTTATTCTTGTGATAGAAGGCTCCGCTTTTTCCGAAAAAGCGTTGAAAACTTTGAAGAATAAACTCAGTAAGGTTTTGGGCAAATATGAAATGCCTAAAGAAACTCTCTTTCAACAAAAATTCGAGGAAACTGCGAGCGGAAAATTAAAACGAACTACCGCATTATCCCTACTAAATCCCCGATAGCCTGCTTCAGATTTTTCCGCTCTACAATAAGGTCAATGAAGCCATGTTCCAACAAGAATTCACTGCGTTGAAACCCTTCAGGTAAATCGCGTTTAATTGTTTCCTTGATAACGCGCGGTCCGGCAAAACCGATAAGCGCGCCCGGTTCTGCAAGTATTACATCACCGAGCATTGCAAAAGATGCGGTTACGCCTCCTGTTGTCGGATCGGTAAGCAAAGAGATGTACGGAATTTTAGCATCCGCAAGCTGAGTAAGTTTCGCTGCGGTCTTTGCCATTTGCATTAAGGAAAAAGCGCCTTCCATCATACGCGCCCCGCCTGATTTGCTGATGATGAGCAACGGCATTTTCTTTTTAATGCACCAATCAATAGCCCCAGCTATTTTCTCGCCCACCACCGAACCCATGCTGCCTCCAATGAAATCGAAATCCATGCAGGCAACGGTAATACTCTTCCCTTCAAGTTTGCCATGCGCTACTTTCATCGCATCCAGCATTCCGGTTTTCTCCTGGTTTTCCTGAATACGATCGGGATAAGGTTTCAGGTCTTTAAACTCCAGCATGTCTGTGGGCATCAGGTCGGCAAACAACTCTGAGCATTTCCCATCATCAAACAAAATGCTGAAATATTCATCACTGCCAATGCGGGAATGTTGTCCGCAATGCTTGCATACGTAAAGATTTTCGCGCAACTCCTTTAGGGTAAGGGCAGCTTTGCATCCTGAACATTTAAACCAAATACCGTCAGGCGCTTCCTTCTTTTCTCGCGTCTGGGTAGTAATCCCATCTTTATCGCGAATGAACCATCCTACTTTTATATTTTCCAAAGCGCGGTTCTTGTTTAGTTACAAGAAGCAAATATAATGTAAACAGGGGCAGGTTCAGCCCTTTATGGCAGAGGATCCGCTCAAAAAGAAAACGTGAAAGCTGCTCAACGATTCGCTTCTGCCATATCTTCAACAAACAACTTGAGCAGATTTCCTGCCGCCTCCACATAACCTTCTGCAGGGTTAATGGTGCTGATATAAGTGTAGAGTTTTAGATTGGGAATGAAAATATCAAGCACCGGCACATTCAGGTGTTTCAGGTTTTTCAACGCTTCATTCACCGTTTCCTGCCCGGTGAGCACGTGAATACGATTGGGCAGCAGCGCAACTTTTAGCGCAGGGTTTTCCTGCATGGCGGGAAGAATGTTTTTCAAAGTAAGTTCAGTCACCATCACATCGCTCATCGAAAGGCTCGTGGGCACAATCACTACATCGCTGATAGCGCTCAGGCGGTTGATGCCATACTCCGTGATGTTTGCCGCTGTGTCAACAATAATAAAATCATACTTCCATGCATCCTTAAATCCCTTAATCATCTTCACCACGCCAATCTCTTCTGTTTGCTCCATTGCAGGCATCGGGACTTTTTTATCCCTCATGTCGAGTAACTCATCTCTCCGTATCTCGCGCAGCGAATAATTGATGTCTGATTCAATCAGCACAACTTCATTACCCATTTCGGTCAATGCGGTGGCGATATTAATTGCGTTGGTGGTTTTTCCTGTTCCTCCTTTGCGGCTGATAAATGAAATGACTTTTGGCATGGTGATAAAATTTTCGTTGGAAATTTATCCAAAAGAATCAATCATCCCTTTTAGACTTTTTAACAATTTGTGTGAAAGCATAAACGCAGTTTTGTCGTTTGAGAAAGTGCAGTTTTGTAATTGATGCGTCAACCGATAAATTTTAAAAGAAAAAGTCTTCCGGTTCTTTGCTCTCTGTGTATTGCGGCAGCGCTCCTTTCCGGCTGCGCTTCCATTCCATCGCGCGAAGAGTTGAAGAACATCCGCAACTACACCGCCTCAGAAGTTTATTCAAAAGATAATGTGCTGCTAGGCAGATATTTTATCCAAAACAGAACAAATGTCGGTTTCGGTGAAATTTCACGACATATCATTCACGCGCTGATTGCCACCGAGGATGCGCGTTTCTATAAGCATGAAGGCGTTGATACGCGCAGCCTGCTTCGCGTATTGTTCAAAACGATTTTGCTGGGCGATGAAAATTCGGGAGGTGGCAGCACCATCAGCCAGCAGCTTGCAAAGAATCTTTATCCAAGAAAGAAGGGATTTCTTGCCATTCCCCGCAGCAAAATCCGTGAAGCGCGAATTGCATTCCGGCTGGAAGATATTTACACAAAAGAAGAACTGCTCACACTTTATTTAAATACAGTTTCATTTGGTGAAGAAGTATTTGGAATTGAAACCGCAGCAGAACGCTATTTCAACGTGAAGCCGATAGATGTGAATATTCAACAAGCAGCAATGCTTGTAGGAATGCTGAAAGGACCTACCTATTATAATCCCAACAAAAATCCTGAAAACGCGCTGAACAGGCGCAACACGGTAATCAGCCAAATGGCAAAGTATGAATACCTCAAACCGGAAGTTGCTGATTCTCTTCAGAAATTACCATTAGATATAGAATACACAAAGCTCACGCATGAAACGGGATTTGCTCCGCACTTCCGCGAAATGCTGCGCCTGCTTCTTGATAAAGAGATTACAGCTTACAATGAAAAACACAGCACACAATACAATCTCTACACCGATGGTTTAAAAATCTATACGACCATTGATTCTAAAATGCAACAGTATGCTGAAGAAGCAATGCAACAGCACATGGCAGTTTTGCAAAAAACATTCACCGATGAATGGAAAGGAAAAAAACCCTGGGATGAAAACCCAAAGTTGCTTCCGAATGCAATCAAAAATTCAGAGCGCTATCGGAACATGCAAGAGCAGGGCATTTCAAAAAATGAAATTGACGAAGCGATGAAAACTCTCGTGAAGATGAAAATCTTCAAATGGGAAGGCGAGGAAGAAAAACGTATCAGCCCGATTGATTCCATCCGGCACAGCCTCATGTTGTTGCAAGCGGGATTAATCGCAATGGAACCCGCGAGCGGTGAAATCAAAGCTTGGGTGGGCGGCATTGACTTCTCTCATTTTAAATATGACCACGTTACCGCAAAGCGACAAGTCGGCTCTACATTCAAGCCGATTGTATATGCTGCTGCATTGGAAAGCGGCATTGCGCCCTGCTATCCTTTCGCCAACGAACGCAAAGTGTATAGTGAATATGAGGATTGGTCACCTGTAAATGCCGGGGGCGAATACGGTGGTTACTACTCGTTGCAGGGCGCGTTGACAAATTCTGTGAACACCATTTCGGCAGAGCTTATCATGCAAACAGGAATAAAAAATGTGCAGCAACTTGCACAGAAGATGGGAATTGAAAGCGATTTGCAGGAAGTGCCTTCACTTGCGCTCGGTAGCGCTGACCTTTCTTTAAAAGAAATGACGACAGCTTATTGCGTTTTTGCAAACGGTGGAAATAAACCGGAACCTCAATTTCTTTTAAAAGTGACAAATCGTGAAGGTGCGATTCTCATTAACAACATCAAAAAATCACGCACAAACAAAGCATTACCGGGAAGCACTGCGCGGGTAATCACTCATTTTTTAGAAAGCGTAGTTGATAGTGGCACTGCGTCATCGCTGAGAAATAAATATGGATTCACAAACGATATTGCAGGAAAGACAGGCACCACGCAAAACCAAGCTGACGGCTGGTTCATCGGCTACACGCCTGACCTCGTGTGCGGAGTGTGGGTGGGCGCTGACAATCCACAGGTGCATTTCAAGAGCCTCACGTATGGTCAAGGAGCTAAAACCGCATTGCCCATCTGGGCGTTGTTTATGAAACAGGTAACCGATGACCCTGATTTCGTTTTGATTAAACGCAGCCGCTTCCCTTACCTTGATGAATCATTGGCGGAATCACTCGATTGCCCGATGTATAAAGAAAATATCGGGTTACTCGAAAAGATATTCGCTCAAAAACATAAAGATTTCAGAAAAGGAAATTCCGATGAAGATTCTGACGAAGCCAACGAAGCGCAAGAAAAGCCTACGGTAAAAGAGCGTATTAGAAAGTTCTTTGGAAAGAAGAAGAAATAAGGAGCCTTCATCTGCTAAACACGAATGTCTGAAGATTTGCTAACTCCTATTTATTACCCTTCAGCATCGGTAATCCTGTCTTGGGATTTTCAACTACATGCTTTCCGTCAGGTATCGCGTCAAGCGCGCCTTCTTTCGCTTCTTTGCCAAAGAAGTAAATCATTTGTTTTCTGCCACCGCGCAGTTCTACTTCTTTTCCGTGCAGATAGTAGGTAGCGCCTTTTGAGTTTGTGTGTGCGTAAGCCATAACATTAATTTTAGTGTTAGAAAGTGTTGAAAAAAATCATTCAGTTTTGTGTGACAATTGTGAAATAACGATAAAAAAAATAATCAGACAACAATGCGCCTATCTTCTTATCCACAATGGAAATTTCAATTTGCAATAATCACCGCGTTTCTTTTTCTTGCATCGTGCAAAAAAGAGGAAGATGTAAAGAATGAATTCAGCATTGATATTTTCTACAAGCAAATGGAATCGCTTACGCTTGAAGTCGCTTATGAAACGGGGGCAGAGCCGTATGACTATACTATAAATGGAGAAAATGTCTGGCTGTTTGCTGAACTCAATATTGAATCGTTGTTTGCGCAGCGCCCACTTCAAATAGATGTTCTTGTCCCGGCAGGATTAGCTCAGATGACTTTAATACCCGACCAAATTAAAAACGGCTTCACTTCAAATGACATCCTGAATCTTTCGGATCAATACCGGCAGGATGAAGGAAACGAGGTTTCGGGAAACATCTTCATTCTCTTTCTTGATGGATATTTCAAGCAGGATGATACCGTGCGCCAAACAATCGCTGGGGTGCATCTTTCAGGAACAACAGTAGTGGCAGTGTTTAAACCTTTAGTTACCTCTTCACATGTCACGAAGATTATCCGTGAGTTTGTGGAGCAAAGCATCGTGATTCACGAAATCGGTCATGCAATCGGATTAGTAAAAAATGGATTACCCCTCACCTCATCTCATCAGGATATTGACAATGGCGCGCATTGCATCAATACCGATTGCGTGATGTATTGGCAAAACGAGCGCACAACCAATGTCACCTCCTTCGTGCAGAGTTACCTCGGTGAAAGCAAGCAAGTGATTTTCGGACCGGAGTGCATCGCGGACGTTACAGATTATGAACCATGAATTCTTCCGACCTGCAAATTCTTTTTGAAGACAAATACCTGCTCGCGATCAATAAGCCACATGGATTGGTGACGGATAAAGATGCGCGTTTGCCGCAAACGCTCGAATCACTTACATTAGAATACATCCAGTCAAAAGAAAAATATCCGCAGAAATGTTTCATCGGCTTGCCGCACCGCCTTGACCGTCCGGTGAGCGGGGTGGTCTTGTTTGCAAAGATGAAAAGTGTTTTGAAATTGCTGTCGGAATTATTTGCGCAACGAGCCATTGAAAAAACATATCTCGCCATCACAGAACATCGTCCTTCAAAACAAGAAGATGAATTAAAAAACTGGATAGAGAAAGATTTGAAACAGCGAAAAGCCTTGATTCATTTGCGGGAAAAAACAAATTCCTTGCAAGCAATTTTGCGGTATAAATTAATTTCAAATAAACCGGTTGGCTCGTTGCTGGAAATCAAATTATTAACTGGTAAGTTTCACCAGATTCGCGCACAATTAGCGAATAGCGGTTGTCCAATCATCGGGGATACGCTTTACGGGGCATCCACTTTCTACAAAGGAAATGGGATAGCGCTCCAAGCAAGAGAACTCCGGTTTGCACACCCAATCACAAAAGAACCTCTTACTATTATCGCCCCGAGTCCCGAAGACGAGTTGTGGGACAATTTCAAGACAGCGCTCTAAGAGAATTTTTGATTTCCACCTTTTTCATTGACTTTTCAGCGCTCCCTGCCCTAATTGCCTCAAAATCTTACGCTCATGAACAAGAATCAGACTTCTTCTGTCTGTCCTTTGGGACATACAATTCTTCCGGCAAATTTATTTTCAGGGGTATTCAAGATGGCGATGGTGCTGCTGCTAATCGGCAGTATTATTCTGCCATTAAAGGCAGTTCCGCCCTGCGATCCAATTACTGCAAATGCAAACGGAACCGCGCCTTCTTCCTGTGGCGCATGTGATGGCTCTGCAACGGTAAATGCCAGCGAAGGAACAGCGCCCTATACCTATTTATGGTCAACAGGTGCAACAACACAAAGCATTGGCGGCAGTTCGTCAGGCGGAACACGCAGGTGCATAGATGCCGGAAATATTACGGCAGCATACACCTATTCTAATGGCGATATTTTTACGATTGATTCATTTTACACTCCCCCTACCAGCACTACAGTTACCCCTGGCACTGTAGTATATAGTTGCAGCAATACAGTAGATATTCTCGGCACGACAGACGATGCAATGTTCAGAAATGAAAGAAATATTGCAATTGCTGGAGGTACGATGACTTACAATATCCCTGCTATAAACGGAACGTATGATGTTGAACTCTATTTTGCTGAATTATTTTATGGAGTTACAGGCGGCAACACTACTCCTCCATTCACGGGTAAGCGCAAGTTTGATGTATTTATCGAAGGCATTCAGGTGTTGAATGATTATGATGTGAATGCGGATGTTGGTCCCGCCACGGCAGTTATCAAAACCTATACAACAATAGTAACAGACGGAACTGTAACGATTGATTTTACATCCGTGGTGAACAGGGCGAAAGTAAATGGAATTTGTATCAAGCCGCATGCTCAAATCTCTGCCGGTCAAGGTCTTTGTGCCGGTGAATATTCTGTTACTGTTACAGATGCCACTGGCTGCACGGGTGTTGGCACGGTTGCGCTTATCCCAAACTGTGATGACAATAATTTATGCACTGCCGATGCCTGTTCCGGTTCAGAGTGTGCGCATACTCCCATAGATTGCAATGACAACGATGCCTGCACAGATGATTTTTGCGATGCAGCAACCGGATGTTATTCACTACCGCACTCTTGTGATGATAGTGATTTATGCACAGACGACCTCTGTGATAATTCCACCGGATGTTCTCATTTGAATATTTCCTGCAATGACGCAAACGACTGCACCAATGATTTTTGCGATGCAATCAGCGGATGCTATCATCCCGATGTGAATTGTGATGATGGTGACGCCTGCACAACTGATGCCTGTGAATCAGGAACCGCAGTGGCAATCGTGATTGATGTTTGCAGCCACACACCCATCAATTGCGATGACAATAATGAATGTACCGATGATGTTTGCGCTGAAGGCATCTGCTCGCAGACTGAAATTCCCGGATGCAACGACCCTTGCAAGAATGTGATTTGTGATGATGAAGATAATTGCACCACAGATTTATGTGACGCGGGCGACTGTGTTTATACCGAAATATTGTGCAGCGATGATGATATCTGCACACAAGATGCCTGCATAGTCGGTGACTGTTTTTATTTCTCGGATAATTGCGATGACAGCGATGCCTGCACAAATGACATTTGCCTCGGCAACGGATTCTGCGACTACGAACCTGTTATTTGCAATGACAATGATGCTTGCACAGACGATGCCTGCGAAAGCGGAAATTGCGTATTTACTCCCATCGCGTGCAATGATAATGATCAATGCACCTCCGATGTGTGCGACAACGGTCAATGCGTTTACATTACCATAACCTGTGATGATGGCGATGCTTGCACAGAAGATAATTGTTATGAAGGTTGCTTGCACACTACAATCAGTTGTAATGATTTGGATGCTTGCACAGAAGATGCGTGTGAGGAAGGTTTGTGTATCAATACAACAATAGATTGCAATGACAATGATGTTTGCACTACTGATAATTGCTCAGAAGGAAATTGTTTAAATACTGCTATTCCTGATTGCGGAATTGACCCTTGCGAGAATGCTGACTGTAACGACAATGATGGCTGCACAACGGATATGTGTGATGCAGGAATCTGCTCAAATACAGCGCTTATCTGCGATGATGCTGATGCATGTACCAATGATGTGTGCGACAACGGACAGTGTATTTTCACAATAATTGATTGCAACGACAATGACGCATGCACGGCAGATGCCTGTAATGCCGGAATTTGTGCCAACACAGCAATCATCTGCGGGGATGCCAACGCATGTACAAATGATGCATGCGAAAATGGTCAATGCGTATTCACAGCTATCAGTTGCGATGATGGCAATGCTTGCACAAACAACAGTTGCGTGAATGGTCAATGCGTTTATCCCGCTATTGTCTGCGATGATAATGATGATTGTACCATAGACGCCTGCAACGCTGGCATTTGTTCTAATAGTCCTCAGATTTGCAACGACAATGATGCCTGCACTACTGATAATTGCGTAAGCGGCAGATGTAATTTCAAGCCGCTCAACTGCAATGATGACAATGCATGTACTCTTGATGCCTGCAACTCCGGTGTTTGCTCAAACCAACCGCTGAACTGCGATGACGCGAATTCCTGCACAAATGACATTTGCAATAACGGCATCTGCGGACACACAAACATCTGCGATCCCTGCACGCTTCAAGTAACTTCATTTACGCTGATAAACGCACTCACGGATACAGAATTGGGCTTGTTTGAAGATGGCGGAGTAATCAATTTGTTTTATACTCCGAATGTAAATATCCGCGCTAACCTCTGTGTAACGCCTGTTGGAAGCGTAAAATTTAATTTGAATGTACAAACCTACAAAATTGAAAACACCGTCCCTTATGCAATGGCGGGCGACAATCCTATAGGCGACTATAACAAGTGGAATGTATCTGTTGGCGCATATACGCTCACCGCGCTTCCCTTCACAGGCGCGTCAGCAACAGGCACACAAGGCACCGGAAAGACGATTCATTTTACTGTTATCAACCAGGAAATTTTGTGCAGCACCGCGCTTGACTGTGAAGATGGCAACGCCTGCACTGCTGATAATTGCGACAGCGGAATCGGCTGCATCAACACTCCTATTTCAGGATGCTGCAACAGCGAAGCTGATTGTGACGACAATAATCTTTGCACCACCGATGCGTGTGAAGAAAATGAATGCGTGTTCACAGCCGATGGAAACAGCGAACCCTCTTATCTGCATGTAGTAAATACGGGAAGAAGCTGGAAAAAACTGAAGTTGGGTTATTCTTCCACAAGCCTTTATGCACCTAAGCAAAATGTGGTTGCCGGTGGAAATAATCAGTTGTGCGTGACGCTGCGCGGAAATGCTGCAACCGACTGGAGCAAAATTCAGATTCGTCCGCAGGGCAGTTTAAGTTTGCCTGTATCGTTAAGTGGTTACGGACTTGGAACTTCTTTCACGGAAATCTGTATTCCGCTTGCAGCATTTGGCGCCAGCGTTGATTTCACTAAACTTACTTTAATTGAAATTCCTTACAGTAACGGTGCGGGAGCTTTTGAAATTGATATTCAGAAGATTGAATTCCGTGGCGGTGCTACTCCGTTCCTGTGGTTTGGGGAATCAAAAACAAACAATTTCAATGACAGCGGAAGTGGCGGAGCGCTCCTCGCTACGCTTGTTGAAGGCAGCCCCTGTGGTAGCGCGTCTAAAATGTCGGCAAGCGCTCAACCTCAACTAAAGGGCAATTCTCTGCTCATTGCATATCCAAATCCGTTTAACGAGCAGTTGAATATCGAATTCTCGTTACCTGCTGATGCGCATGTGAAGTTAGAAATCTTCAATCTTGCCGGTCAGCGTATTGCTGAATTGTTTGAAGGGAATGTGAAGGGCGGTGAATTGCAAAAGGTTGAATTCTCGCCTGAAGCTGCTTCTGAAGGCATGTTCATCTATCGCCTGCAAACAGAACAGGGCATCTATTTCGGCAAGGCAGTGATGGTGAAGTAAAATTATTAGCTCTAAAAACAAAAACCTCCGGTGTGTAAAAAGCATCGGAGTTTTTTTTCGTCAACTACATTCCTGAATTGGCTTTACAATTTTCGAGATTTTTCCTCTCATCACATATTACATTCACTTCAACAGAAAATATTTTTGTGTTGTCTGTGCGGGCGAATAGATTCACAGTCTGCCTTTGGCGGCAAGTTTAACGAACAGTTCAAAATCATTAGTAAATTTATGACATACTAAATAGGGAGATGCTGAAACCGATTAGCGTAGCCACTGAATTAACTTTCAAATTTACAAACAACAAAAAGTCGACCATTATTCTTTACGACTTTCCTTGATGACAAATTTTGCAACAAACATTCACAAACTCAACGACAATAAACACCGCAACTTGCAGACGGGATTTACTTTTATGAGTTGGAGAACTCTAAAGGAACACTGGAAACCGGAAAGGATGCCAAGCAATAACAAGAAGAATACCAGCCGCAAACACTAGTGCAAATAAAAGCGGGGTGACGCGTTTTGCGGGGCTATATTTAGTGTATCTCCTATGTGTAGTTTATCGGCAGTGAAAGTGAACCGCTCACTTCGTATTTCTTTGAAGGCTGAAAATGTTAATCCTTCTTCACATCCCATGACATTTGTAACACATCATATTCTCGCCATTCCGCATCCCTGAAAAAATTTCTTTCCAAAAACTTCGTAACTCCACGTAGATGCTTTAGCTTACAGGAAACAGCGGAAACGTATGCGGCATCTTTGGCTTCCTACCCTTTTGTTTTCTCTTCTTGCTACAAATTGCCTTGCACAGATTACGCCTGTGGCAAATCCTGATCTGGCGCTCAAGTGCCCTTATAACATCATTTTTATTTTAGATGAATCCGGCTCCATTGTAAACTCAACGGGCAACGCGGATAATATCAGCAGCGAGTTGCGCAATGGCGCGCGTGACTTAATCAATGCGCTGCAAGGCACGGGTTCGCGCGTGGCAGTAATGGAGTTTAATTCAAACGCGCGAAGAGTACCTGTTGGAGGCTCAACAAATTATCAAACAGTGGATGCTGGATATGCGGCAGCATTCAACAGCTATATCAGCAGGGACAACAATCAAAACCCAAGTGATTTAAATTATGACCCTGAAGATTATTCGTGCCCGAATAACCAATGCTATACGAATTGGGAAGCAGCGTTCAACGAGGTGTTGAATATGATTGCAACAGATGGTTTTGCAGAGTTAGTGATATTTTTTACTGATGGCATTCCTACTGCATATATTAATACAAGCGGTGGCGTAACACTCGGAACCAATCAGGCAACGCAGCAACAGGCTTTACTGGAAGCAATGCGCCCGGCAAACGTGGTGAAGAGCGGAGGCACTCATATTTTCGTGGTGGGCTTGCCCAATCCCAACCTACCCGAAGCAAATGTGCAGGCAATTTCAGGACCGGATAAATATCCCTCACCACAAGGAGATTTTTCAAAAGGCGATTATACCGTTTCCACTTCGCAAACATTGCAACAAGATTTGGGAGATATAGCAAACCAGTTTCCCGCGCCAACGAGCTTGTTTGTTTCTGTCAACCTGTGTGAAGGGCAATCTTATTTCGCTGGCGGAGCGCTGCAAACGCAAAGCGGAACATATTATGATACATTTTTTCTGGGTTACGGCTGCGATTCCCTTGTAATTACAGAGTTGCAAGCAGGCGTCCCGTTTGCAGATACAGTTGCGGTTACCCTTTGCGACAATGAATTTTATTTCGCGGGAGGCGCGCTTCAAAACACAAACGGCACGTATCGGGATTCTTTTACTTCAGCCAGCGGTTGCGACAGCCTCCTTACTACACAGATCTCTATTCTTCCGCTTAAAAGAAAAGTTTGGCGCACGCTGATTTGTTCTGGTGATTCGCTTTATGCAGGTGGAGATTTCCGCACGCAATCGGGTACTTATTATGACACACTTGATGCAGCAATCGGTTGCGACACCGTTCAGACTACCTTCTTGTCTATCACTACCTGTGATGACCGTGATGCCTGCACACAGGATTATTGCTCATCCGGTTTCTGCTCGCATGTTGAGTTGAATTGCACGGCAACTATTGCAGGCGCTATTCTAACGGAAATTGGCGTTCCTGTTCCGGGTGTAATAGTGACGCTCTCCGGCTCTGATAATCAAATTTTTGTGACAGGCGCTGACGGGCATTACAGCTTCTTGGTGGCAACAGGGGGCAGTTACACCATTACTCCGACAAAGATGAATGATGTAAGTATCACAAACGGCATCACTACGCTTGATTTTCATTTGATACGGCAACATGTGCTTGGTGGGCAGTTACTCGGCTCGCCTTACAAAATCATTGCGGCTGATGCAAACCTGTCAAGCTCGGTTACAACATTGGATGTAAATATTGTGCGTTCGCTGGTGCTGATGGGCAACGGCTCTAATTTTCCTCACTCCGGATTATGGCAGTTTGTAAGCAGCGATTTTTTGTTTGCCGACCCTGCTCATCCATTTCCTTTCGAAAAGAGCAGAAACTATTCCAGTGCAAGCGGCAACTCTACAAACCAAAATTTTATCGCAGTAAAAATGTGTGACGTGAATAATTCGTGGAATCCGGGGATTCAGTAAAATATGTCTTTAAAATTTTTCGGCATTGAAATGTTCAAGATAACGATTTCACTTTGTCCATTAATTCCTGCCTGTAGTTTTTCTGCAATGGAATTTCTTTCCCTGCTACTTTCAGCGTAACGCTATTAATCGCCTCAAGATGATTCAGATTCACTGCGTAGCTGCGATGTACGCGAAAGAAATCATCGCCTGAGAAATCATGCAGAAAATCATCCAGCTTGATGCGGGCAATATAATGTTTGAGATTGGTGTAAAGATGGAGATACACATTATCGCTCTCTACATAAAGGATGTCCTGCAATTTCACTTTGTGAAAAATGTCGCCCTCTTTAATAAAAATGTCGCTTCTTAATTGTGTTGCGGGATGTGATTGTACACGTGAAGTTTTTAATTCACGGTTGTAGTTGTTAAAAGCAATCTCAATCGCGCTGAATAAATCGCTTTCGTTAAACGGCTTCACCAAATATGCATACGGGTTTGCCTGCTTTGCGCGATTCACAGTTGCGGGGTCACTGTAAGAAGTGAGAAAAATAAACGGGATGCCGTAGTCTTCATTTACTTTTTGTGCAAGTTCAATGCCGTCCTCTTTCCCCTCCAGCGTGATGTCGAGCAGCAGCAAATCGGGAGTTTCCTCTGCAATCATTTTCAAGGCATCTGAATAATTGCGCACGGGGGTTATGGGTTGATAACCAATTTGTGCGAGCGTCATCTCAATGCTTGCTGCAATAATGAGGTCGTCTTCAACAATTCCGATTTTCAGATGCTTCATTTGTTTGTTCACCGCAAAGATGCAAAGGCGCAAGGGATGTGATTGATTACGCGTTTAATTCAAATGTAAAAAGAAATTCGCTACCATTGGTATTGGAGTATTCCAGCGCAGCGCCTATTTGCTGAGAGAGGAGTTTTACTAATCTTAATCCAAGCGAGTTCGTGCCGACTTTTGAAAAATCAAAACCGGTTCCGCTGTCAGCATAACTCAGTCGCGCTTTTCTTCTGCGCATCAATCCATTTGTTTGTGTTGGAATGGTTCCTTCAAATTGTAACTGAATTGTTATCTCCCCGCTCGTATTTTCAGAGAAAGCATATTTGAATGAATTTGTAAGAAGCTCATTTAGGATAAGTCCGATCGGAATCGCTGCGTCAATGAGAATGAAAGCTTCCGGAACCGATGTTGAAACTGTTATGGCTTGCGCTTGTTGCCGGTAAAAAGATTTTACCTGTTCTGCTAAATCTTTGATAAACGCATTCAATTCCACTTTCTCCAGCCCGTCTGTTTGATACAATTTTTGATGCACCAATGCAATGGAGCGTACACGGCTTTGACTTTCGGCAATTGCCTTTTTCGCCTGCTCATCTTTCAGCCCTGCGCTTTGCAGCATCAACATGCTGGAGATAGTTTGCAGATTATTTTTTACGCGATGGTGAATTTCTTTCAGCAGCGTTTCTTTTTCCGCAAGCATTTTTTCAACCACTTTTTTCTGCTGCGCAATTTCTAATGTCCGCTCTTGCACCGTTGCTTCGAGTTTAATATACTGCTCTTTCAGAATTCTCTCTCGTGTTTCTATAAATGTAATAAGCAGCGCAATCGCAGTGAAGAATGCTAAAATGCGAAACCACCATGTATTCCACCAGGGCGGATGCACTGTAAACGAAAATGAAATTGTTTCATCACTGCTCATGCCTTGACTGCTCACTGCTTTTGCCTTGAACGTGTAATCACCCGGAGCAATATTGGTAAAAGTGATTTCATTATTCTTTGCAGGCTGGGTCCACTGCGCATCTACTCCCTCGAGCATAAACGTATAGCGCACATCTTGCACCGTGAGCGCCTGAATATCGAATGTCAGATGGTTTTTATTGAAGGGCAGTTCCAGTTCAACGGGAAGTTGTGTGCTGCTGTTCAGTGAATCGTTGAATTGCTTCCAGTCTGTTGTTTGATAAAAAAGCCGAATGCCCGTGAGTTGAATTTTCAGAGGAATGTCTTTGGGGTAATCCTTCTTGCTATCAAAAAGCCATAAGCCGTTTTGCGTTCCGATTAACAGCGCGCGCTCATTAGTCAACAGAAGTGAGCCGGGGTTTATTCCCGCTGTATGAAATCCATCCAACTCGGTATAGGTGTGCGCATCTTGAACCACGCCTTGCGCTGAGAAAATAATTTTTTGAATTCCCGTTTCACTGCCTGACCACAAACTATTGTCGCCTTTATCCCATGCAAGTGTTGAAATAAAATTCGTTAGAAGACCTTCATTTTCTGTGGAAGCAATTACCTGATTACCGTCATAACGATAAATCCCCGACTCGCCTGAGCCCCAATAGATATTTCCTGCGTCATCTTCCGTGATAGTCCATGCAGATTTATCCGCTGCATTCTGCTGCATCGTTATGCTTTGAAATGCTGCGCCATCAAATATAAAAACACTTGCATCCTGCGTGCCCGCCCATATTGTACCACGCGAATCTTCATACAGCGTCAAGATTTTATCGCTGATAAATCCGGTTTTTGTGCTGAATACTTTTTCAGTCTTTTCATTCAGCATAAAAATTCCTGAACCATACGTTGCAATCCAGCAGTTCCCTTTTGTATCATGGATGACTTTTGTCGGGCTGACAATACGCTCGCCTGCGATAGCGTCATATTTTTTTGACAAGGTGAAACGGCTTCCTTGTTTATTCAAAATAAAGATTCCCTCCTGCGCGCAGAGCCAAAGATTTTCGTTTGCATCAACTGACAGCGAAGTGATATTCGCATGTTCAATCTCTTCGATACCCGAAATTTTATTGAATTGATTTTCTGCCGGCTTAAATACATACACTCCTTCGCCCGTGCCGATATAATAGGTTGCATTGTGGCCTGCGGGATGAATGCAAGTAATATTTTTGCTTGCCAATCCGTGTTTGTCGGTATAATGCACAAACGCTTCGCTGCTCAATAAGTTTACACCGCCACCCAATGTGCCTGTCCAGATATTTCCTTCATAATCGCAATACACAGTCTGTGCAACATTTACGGAGAGTCCTTCCTGTTCGCTGAAAAGTTTGAATTCTTTTCCATAATACTTTAATAATCCATGGTCGGTGGCGAACCAGCTATTGCCCTTTTTGTCCTGAGCAATTCCGCCAATAAAATCATTTTGAAGAACGGCAGGAAGTTCAAGTTTTTGAATTTGATTTTCATTCGTGATTTTCACCACTCCGTTTCCGATAGAACCAAACCACACGGTATTGTTTTTATCCGCAAACACAGAGAAGTAAGCGTAGCCTTTTATTGGCGTTGAATCCGCATAACTGAAAATTTTTCCGTCCTGATATTTTGCAATTCCATTGGCAAGCCCAAACCAATAATTGCCGCTTGTGTCTTGCGCGATACAATAGATTTCATTTGTGGATAGCCCGTTTGCTGTGGTAAGGGAATCAAATGTTGATCCGTCATAAATTTTTATTCCGTTGTCCTGTGTGGCAAACCAGATTTTATTTTGCTCATCCGCATGAATTGCATAAACGACACCATCTGTTATTCCTTCCTTCCCGGTGTAGTTGTGAAAAGCGATGCCGTTAAATTCAGAAACTCCGCCCGCTGTTGCAATCCAGATATTTCCTTTGTTATCTTCAGTGATATAAGTAACATCATTATTGACAAGCCCGTCTGCTTTTGTAAAATTTTGAAATGCGCTTCCGTTGAAGCGGCTCGCGCCACCACCCTGCGTGGCAAACCACAAATAACCTTTGCTGTCCTGAAAAATATGATTGACGCTTGAACTGCCAAGTCCATTTGCTACAGTATAATTTTTGAAACTGTATTGTTGGGCGAAGGAAGATGAGCCGCACAGGAAAAGCAGAATGATAAAATAGATCTCACGCAAAGGCGCAAAGAACGCAAAGGGGGGAATGAATCTTAGCGGGCTTTGCCCCGCATTGCGGGATGAAATCCAAGGCATCACTGAATTACCACCTTTCGCTTAAATCGCCCTGCATCAGTTTCAACAAGCAACATGAAAATTCCTTTTGGCAGCGCAGCGACAGAAATCGTTTTTTGATGCGCTTCATTTAATTGCAAGCGCTGCTCACTGTGTAGCATTTGCCCCAGCGCATTAAATAATTGGATGCGCTCAACTTGCGCAGGTGTTGCAAACTGAATGGTAATTACATCTTCTGCCGGATTCGGATACACGCGGAAACTTTCCTGCAACAAAGGCTGAATACTTACGCCTGTTGTATCAGGCGGTTCCTGTATTGTGTCAATCCTGTTCACGCGCCTGATGTTAGAGCGCGTGGTGTTCACCGGTCCGCGCTGCGGGGTGCAGGAGCGCGACCAGTTTACATCCACCACATAAATTGAATTGGGAAAAGAAGAAAAATTGATGTCTGTAAACGTAGCATTGGTGCCCGGCACTAATCCAATCTGCGCATAGTTTCCATTCCCTTGATTGTCGCGATAGATGTTGAATTCCGTAACGGGATTAGGCGCGTTTTCAATATCGTAGAATGTCCATTGAAAATTTCCGTTGCCGAGGTTTTGCAAATGAATCGTGTGATGAAAATCGCTCAATGCCGACTCCACTCCGCAGATATCAAGTAGAGAAATCTTGTAGCGATAGGAAGTAACATTCGGGTCAGCGGCATAATCATGAAACGCACTCAGTGAATCACGATGCACTGCTCCAATTTTTGTGTAAACATTGGTTGTCGTTTCGCGATAAATAAAAAAACTGTCTATGAGTGATTTGTCAGCAGGCTTTTCCCAAATCAGAATGTTGTGTGTGCTTGCCGTATCTACCGTTACGAGGCAAATTGGAATTTCAGGCGGCAGGATTTGATAAACATTTTTTGTTTGCGCATCGCTGTAGCCGCAGCTATCGCTGAAGGCGCGAACGGAAATCACTCCGCCTTGACCGTTGGAAATAACTGTGATGGAATTAGAATCTGAAGTTCCTGTCCAGCCTGCGGGCAGCGTCCATTCATAACTGTCGGCATTAGCAACGGGCGGCACGGAATAAGTCAATGTTTAGGAGCAAAGCGTAGAGTCGTTTCCTGTTATCGGGTTCGGTTGCGCGATGCGACAGTTATAAAGGCGGGCGATTCTGTTTCGTGTCATTCCATTATAATCGGTGAAATTACCGACTATAATAATTTTTCCATCGGTTTGAAGCGTCATAGCGTAAATGTCATTATTGGCGCCTGTACCCGGATTAAAGGTAGAATCAATCTTACCATCGCGCTTGAGTGTTACGATGCGGTTAATAGCTTCACCATTGTAGCTCGTAAAATTGCCCGCAGCAAGGATATTCCCGTTGCTGAGATATTGAACATCATAAACAGAACTGTTAGCTCCGGGTCCGTCATGAAAAAATGGGTCAGCGCTGCCACTCAGCACAGCAAATCTTCCCCATGGCTGAAAATTTAAGCTGGTGAAATTGCCGCCAATAATTATACTAAAGTCAGGCATCAGGTCAAGGTCAAACACTGCGGCTTGCGGTCCAAGTTTGGGAACAAAGCTCGTATCACGCGAACCATCCGGATGGACTCTTGTTATCCTGAAAACATTGTTACCATACAGCGGTAAATAAAGAGTGTCATAAACTGTAAAGTCACCGCCAATGACGATTCTCCCGAAAGAGTCTATGGCAATAGCTTCCACGCTGCCATTAGCTCCATGAATGCCGGTATTGAAGATTGTATCGTAGCTGCCATCGGTATTCAATCTTGCGAGGTACTTGCAGGCTATCCCATTATAACTGGTGAATAATCCTCCAACAAGAATTTTTCCATCGGGTTGAATGCAAAGCGACTTTACGTTATCATTAAAGCCAGTGCCGGAATGAAAAGTGGTATCGGGCGAGCCATCGGAATTTACGCGGCAGATAAAATTGGCAGGAACTCCATTATAATCTGAAAACCATCCGCCTGCTATTATCTTTCCATCGGTTTGTATAGCGAGCGTATTAACATAGAGACCACTAAAACCGCTGCCAATATGAAAAGTAGTATCCAGCGAGCCATCGGTATTAAGACGGGCGAGGCGATTGATTGCAACGCCATCAAAAGCGTCAAACCAGCCGCCAATTATAATTTTTCCATCGCTTTGAATGGCTACGGCATATATGGGCGCATTGGCGCTCACGTTCGGGTCAAAGCTTAAATCCAACTCGCCCGGCTGCGCATAGCAAACATGCAGGCAGCAACAGGCAAACAATACGGGAAGAAGTTTTTGCAACGGCATAGAGAAGGAGTTGAAAAGTAAGGATTATTCTGTTTTGTTTTTGCGCAGAAATAAAGTGAGGGAAAAAATCACGGTTTTCCGTGATGCAGGCATGCTGCGTTATTTCAAATATTCCCGCACCGCTTCCTGAATGTGCGCTTTCACGCTTTCCCATGTTTGTCCTTTCAGGCTCACGGGCGTTTCACTTTCATCGGCATCGGCAAAATAGGCGAGCGCAAAAGGAATTGAAATGGCGAGCATCTGTCCGGGATATTTTTCATAGTAACAATTCACCATTTCCTCTACGCTGTAATGGCGCAATAATTCATCAACATCCCAAAAATCCTTTTTTTGCGCGCGCTTTAAGATGGCAAATACTTTCATTGCCATCATATCTCTGTTTCCAAATATTCTGATGCCCTGTTCGTCTGTGATTTTATCAATGAGTTTATGATAATGCTGCTGCACAAAGTCAACTTTCACTCCATCAATAAATGCGAAAAGCCCGACAGGGTTATCATCGCCCTTGTAGGTAAAGCCTGAAAAATTATTCTCCAATGCCTGAATAATTTTCTGCGTATCAAATTTCTGAGGTGAAAAAAGGTCGAGGTCAATCGAGCGTCTGTGTCCGTAGCGCAATGCAAGCGCTGTTCCGCCAACTAAACTGAAACCCGATAGCTCAGACACAGCCATCAGCTTTTTTAATAAAGCCAGTGTTGCGGGTTCGACTGCGCAGTCATATAGCATCGGTAGTCATTGAGTTGATTATTTAAAACAGCACATGCAAGATAGACAGTCTTTAACGACAACCATTTTGCATGTGTGAGCGACACGCGGATTTTTTCATCCCCGTAATACCGCCTGCACTGACGAATGTCGTCCACATCGCCCCGCTCAAATACGCGCTCAATGATAAAATTTGCCTTTGCATCATAATCCAATTTTTCAAAATCAACATCCCAAAAGATACGTTTGTGAAAAACAGGTTTGGGCTTTTGCTGCATGATGCAAGTTTAGAAGTTTTTATGCACCGCTAAGACGCAGAGGCGCAAAGATTTCTAATGGAATTCCTTCCTGCTCTTAAATGAAAATCTTCTCCGCGCCTTTGCGGTTTTCTTCTCACGCAATTCAACAAAAAACCCGCACTTCATGATTGAGACGCAGGAAGGAAATTTGTTTTTATGCTATAAAATCAAAAAAGCGGGACATCCCGTGTGCTTTGCTCAGGCATTTATTGCTTTATTCGCAGTATCTCAATCAGCAAGCTATTCAGCAATTGGAAATACTCTTGCCTCACTTTTATAAAAATTTGTCTGGAAAGCAGCATCGTGTAAGTATGAACAAGCAGGTTTCTATCTTCAATCATGCGTAGCCAGCCTAACTCGTCATTTATTAAGCCGTTTGCTTTGGCGCTTTTAAAACAGTCGCGTGGATTTTTGCAATTAATGCCGGTTTCCAACAGAAAGGCTTTGATTAATTTCCACGCAAGTTCATAACTGAGTTCAAATCTTTTAATGGAGCCGTCAACATCAAGATCGTCAACAGTTTTATCCAATCCTTCTTTAAGATTGCTTACCGCCTGTGAGAAATCTTCAAGCACCCTTTCCGTTTCCCTTTTCATATAATAAGATGCCTTCGCTCTGAATTTTTTCTTTTAATGTATCAGGCGCATTTTCATATTCCACGATATCCACTGCTCCGAAAATCTGCGTTGTATCAAACCGCCTCACTCCCAGCACTGCCAGGTCTGTATCCGAATACTCATTCGCCTCGCCTTTTGCTTTCGACCCAAACAAAATGACCTTTTCGGGGTCGAGTTGCTCGATTACTTTACGAAGATAATAAGCAACCTCTGAGTTTGCTTCCAGAATTTTTGAAGTTATTGCCGGGTTGGATATCACATTGTCAATTTAAATTAAAAATACGAAATCAAATAGTGGAGTGAAATTATCTGCCGCCTTTGCGTGAAAGAATCTCCTCTGCGTGTAAAAAAAATCTCACGCTATCCGCCAAACTCGTATAGCCTTCTTCTTGTATTCCTTTGCGACTCTACGCCTCTGCGTGAAAAAATATCCTCCGCGCCTTTGCGCCTTTGCGGTTTTCTTCCACGCAATTCAACAAAAAACCCGCACTTCTCAACAAGTTTCGGGGGGGTTCACAACATTTAGTTGTCGGCTTGCATGATAAAATCTTTTTTTGAGAAAATTCCCTGTTTTCGGGTATTGTCCAGTAAAAACAG
>Ga0163152_10000742_pt1 | contig 54120 bp, 51 predicted proteins | sample OliLakLV19MP8IB2_FD_148635 | JGI IMG/M metagenome (GOLD analysis project Ga0163152, IMG submission 148635) | Freshwater microbial mat bacterial communities from Lake Vanda, McMurdo Dry Valleys, Antarctica - Oligotrophic Lake LV.19.MP8.IB-2 | ecosystem: Environmental > Aquatic > Freshwater >... | reverse complement strand
CAGGAATCGCAGGCTCAGAGACCCCGCACAGGATTCAGACATGCCGGAGGAAGGTTCTCGTAGGTGGGCTCCGGGCAAACATGCCGGCAGGCCGCGGCAGGGCAGGCGGTTTGAAAGTACTATCCGCCGCCGCTATCCGCCTCGGGCAGGAAGCGTGAGAAGGGCGGGCCGCATTGGATTCCCGAATGCGGTCCGATTGTCTTTCGCCATCTATCGCCGGCCGCCTTCTGTAAGCGGGATGTATTGACGGTCAATCTGGGTTCTGGTGCATTGAGGTTCAGCCTCTAGAATCCGCATCCCGAATCGAGGAGGGACCGGATGATCAAACTCGCCGCACGCGACCCGATTTATCGAGGTCGTCGCTTCTCGCCGGAAACCATTGAACTGTGCGTTCGCTGGTACATCACGTACCGGCTGAGCTATCGCGACCTGGTCGCGATGATGGCGGAGCAGGGGATCGGCGTGTCTCACACAACGATTATGCGCTGGGTGTTGCACTACATTCCCGAGTATGAGCGGCGTTGGGCGCGATTCGCGCGTTCGCCGGGATCGTCCTGGCGCATGGACGAGACGGCCGTGGCGGTTCGCGGTGGTCGGCACTACCTGTATCGCGCCGTGGATCGGCGCGGGAAGTCCGTGGCTTCTTTGCTCTGCGCTGATCGCAGCATGGAGGCGGCGCAGGCGTTTTTCCATACGGCGGTCAGCCAGGCGGGCGTGCCATGGCCGGAGAAGATCAATGTTGACGGGAACAGCGCGACTCATCGCGGCTTGCGATTGCTGGGCGATGAAGACAGTCGTTGGCGGAACGTGGACGTCCGCGCGCGCCGGTATCTCAACAACGTGGTCGAACAAGACCATCGCGCCATCAAGCAGCGGTGCGCTCCGATGCTGGGATTGAAGACTTTCCATTCGGCGGCGATCACTCTGGCGGGCATCGAACTCGCTCATCGCATCCGCAAGCAGCAATATTTGCTACCGATAGGCATGGCGGCGCGGGCCCATTCGCTGAGGGAATGGTGGGCTGCGGCGCTAGTGGATTCCGGCGTGCCGATGAGTCGAGTCGACGATCGATATTCGCCAATGCACCAGAACTCAGCGCATCGTTCTCAACCAGCGCTCCCCGATGGATCGGTGCGGCATCCGCGAAAGATTTCCTTCGGCGGAAACCTGTACCTGCTTGTCCAGCCCCAGGGCGGGCGGTACTGGCATTACCAGTACCGATACGGCGGCAAGCGGAAGACGCTTTCACTGGGCACCTATCCGGACGTTCCGACTGCGCAGGCGCGGTTGCGCCATCGCGCGGCGCGGCGGTTGCTTGCCGCGGGCATCGACCCGTCATTGCGGAGGCGCGAACTGCGGCGGATCGAGAGCGCTGGCCTTGAGGCGGAATCCCCGGTTTCCGTGAATTGGCTGCGAGTGGGGTGAGTGGTTTGCGGTTCGCGCGAAGTGCTCACCGAGAGTGACTAAAACCCCTGTTTCGTAAACCAATGCCCATTTTTGGTACCGGCCACGATTCCGGCCAAATTCCGTGCGATGTTGAATGACAAGCTAATGTTTATAGGACTAATATTCCGGCCATGGAACCGGCCAAAAAGCACGCAAGAGGGAGCGATCCTTGACCCCCGCCGCCGCCGAGCCGTTCATGCCGGCCGAGGGCACTGCCGTGCTCGAGAACCTGGCCTTCGACCTAGCTCGCGAGGCCAGTGAACTCTCGGCCCAGCTGCACCCGGTTGTCAGGCTGTCGGTCGCCGACCTCGTGCGCTCGATGAACTGCTATTACTCGAACCTGATCGAGGGCCACAACACCCACCCCCGCGACATCGACCGTGCCTTGGCCGCCGACTATTCCAGTGACCCGCATCGCCGTGATCTGCAGCTGGAGGCACGGGCTCACATCGAAGTGCAGCAGATGATCGATGAGCGAGCCGGCGATCTTCCGCGTCCGCCCGTCGCGCGTACATTCACCGAATGGACGCATCGGGAATTCTGTCGGCGGTTGCCCGAGAGTCTCCTCGTCGTCGTGAATCCCGATACCGGGCAGCGCATCCCGGTCGTGCCCGGGCAGTTGCGTACGCACACGGTCGCCGTGGGCCGGCACGTTGCGCCGGCGCCGGAAGACCTGCCGGTATTCATGGGCAGATTTGAGGAAGCCTACGATGCAACCCGGCTGACGAAGCCGCGCCAAGTCATTGCGGTCGCGGCGGCTCATCATCGCTTTCTCTGGATTCATCCCTTTCTCGATGGCAACGGTCGAGTCGCGCGGCTGATGTCGCACGCCTTGCTGATCGACATCGGTATCGGCTCTGCGCTGTGGTCTGTTTCGCGCGGTTTGGCTCGCAACTCTGGCGAGTACAAACGCCTGCTGATGGCTGCAGATCAGACACGAAGGAACGATCTCGATGGGCGGGGTGCTTTGTCCCACGAAGCCCTGATCGACTTCTGCAAATTCTTTCTCGAGACCTGCCTCGACCAGATTCGCTACATGCGCGAGCTGCTCGATCCTCCCGAGCTCCAGCGTCGCATGGAGCTGTATGTGCGTGACGAGGAGAGCGCGGAGCGACTTCCGAAGCGCAGCTTCACCGTGCTGCGCGAGGTGCTGCTCGCGGGAGAATTGGAGCGAGGCCGAGTGCCTGCGCTGATCGACACGAGTGAGCGCACGGCGCGCCGCTTGGTCTCCGCGCTGCTCGACAAGCGGTTGCTCGTCTCAGGCTCCCACAAAGCGCCGTTGCGGCTGGGATTTCCCATCGATGTTGTCGAGCGCTGGTTCCCGAAGCTGTATCCGGCGACGTGATGGGGAAGGCCAGCGACTGGGAATTCACGAAGCGCTTCCGCCGCGGCGGCTTCGGGTGGCGCGCCAGTCGGCTGGCCAGCGAGCGTATCGCCGAGGCCCTCGCGGAAATCCGGGCCGCCGCACGCCGCGATCCGTTGCATGCCGCGGACGGTGCCGTCCGATTCCTCGTGAAACTGTCGCCGGCTTTGGAGCAGGTGGATAGCTCCTCCGGCGCCCTGGGCAGCGCTGCGCATGGCGCTGTCGAAGCGCTCGTGCCGATCATTGCGCAGGCACCAGCGGATGAGGCAACGCGTCAGGGCTGGCTAGAGCAGTTGTTCGAAGCGATCCAGAACGATGATCCGCCTTATCTCGAATCGCTCGACGATCGTTGGGGCGAGTTGTGCGCGACGCCGGAATTGGCTTCGCGGTCGGCCGACCGCCTGACTGATCTGGTTCAGCACGTCAACGCCGAGCGGCGTCGCGGCCAGCACGCATTTACCCGGGCCGATTCGCTCTGTTACAGCGCCTTGTTTGCCGCCGGACGACATGACGAACTGATCAAACTCATTGGCGGTGATCCACGTCCCATGTGGCGAGATCAGCTGTGGATCGGACGCATCCAGTTGGCACGCGGCCGGATCGATGACGCCATCGAATTCATGTCGAAAGCCGTGAACGCCTGGACGCCGATGGCAGGGCTCGCGCGCTTCGCCGAAGGTGTCCTGTTGCAGGCGGGCCGGCGCACCGAGGCCTACGAGAAATACGCGCTCGAGGCGAACCGCGGAACGACCTACCTCGCGACGTTCCGCCTGATCGCGGGCAAGTATCCCGAGATCGACCCGGACCGAGTGTTGGCGGACCTCATCGCGACCACGCCTGGCGAGGAGGGCAAGTGGTTCGCCACGGCGAAGACGCTCAAGCGATTCGATCTTGCGATGCAGCTTGCGTGGAAATCACCCTGCGATCCGAAGACGCTGATCCGGGCTGCCAGAGACAACACTTGAGAAGTCGCCATCATTCGCCGTCGAAGTCGCGCTCGCCGCGTTGCACTGGATCTGCCAGGGCAGGGGCTATGAGTTGACCTCGCTCGATCTGCGGATGGCGTACGAACTGGCGAACAAGGCTGGCAATGCAGTCGGGCGATCGGCGCACGTGGCGCTGCGGATTCAGGCGATGCTTCGGCCGACGACCCGCGAGGTTCAATGGGTAAGAGAGATGCTGGGTGTTCCCGCTTCACTGTCAGCTGGGATTCCGTGAGCCGGAGCTTTCCGCATCGATCGCGAACTATCGGCATCCAGCGGAACTTATTGTCGGTCGTTCTGACGGTAAAGCGATATGCCGCGTTGTAAGAATCCTAGTTGCAGCAGCTACTTAGACGGCCCGGAGACAATTGAGTGGGAGTGAGGGGTGCGGCCCTCTATGGTGTGCCAGAGTTGCAAGAAATGCAGCGCGCAGATTCCGGGAAGCAGCAGGCAATACCCGAGCAGCGGTTTAGTTCCTGTCCGATTGACTCACTCATGGTGACTGAATTGCGAGTTCCGTAAACCTGCTACGCGGCTTGGCACTGGCGGCAGGTGGCAGGTCCGGTTTCAACATGACGCCCGTTGTAGCGGTGGCTGAGCATCGAGGGTCGCTTGAATTTCCTGTACGCTCCTGACATAGTTATACATATATGTATGGAGGAGCTCGGTATGGCAACACTCAAGCTCACCGCAGTCGGGACGTCTACGGGGGTCGTCATTCCGAAGGAAATGCTGACGCACATGCGCGTGGAGCGTGGTGACATTCTGCATGTGGTGGAAACCCCGGAGGGCTATCTGCTGACTCCGTTCGATCCGGCAATCGAGGCACAGCTCAAGGCCGGACGAGAGTTCATGAAGGAATACCGGGATACGTTCAAGGTCCTCGCCAAGTGAGCGAAGCGCCGGCTTGGATCGACAAGCGCGCGCTTCTGCTGCTACACGAAGAGAGTCTGGCGCAGTTTGGTGGCGCTACCGGGTTGCGCGACGAGGGGTTGTCGGACTCTGCGCTGGCACGCCCGGTCAACAAGCACTCCTACGACGGGTGCAAGGATCTCGCCGTCCTGGCGGCGGCTTACGGGTTTGGACTGGCGCGCAATCACCCTTTCGTCGACGGCAACAAACGGGCTGCATTTCTGGCCGTTGGTGTGTTCCTGGTAATCAATGGCCATCGCCTGACAGCGAAGCCGGTCGAGGCCATCGAAGCTATTCTGTTGCTCGCCGCCGGAAGCATGGAGGAGGCGCGCTTCGCGGACTGGATCGAGACGCATCTTCGTGCGGCTGACGACAGGTGACGAGCCGGCTTGAGCCACGCAGCAGCGGCTGAGCGGTAGCAAGCTTTCGTTTTCTATCGCCCAGTCGCGCGATCAAGCGCGAACATCTGGCGGCATTCTTGACGGTAAAGTCTTCATTCCTGCTGACGGAAGTACAGCGACAACAATGAGTTGGGCGTCTCGGAAATGATCGAGTGGAGACTTGGTGGCTTTCGCGGTCTATCGGCGACCACCGAAATACACTCTTAATACGCGGATAAATAACAATATTTGGGGTCTTCGTGGAAACGAGTGGGTGAAAAGCAGTCTGTTTTGGATCAGATCGCCGGCAGTGTGCACGTGAGAACCTTGAGCTTGAGGTACTCCTCGTCATGCAGTCCGTAGGCGCGGCGCTGGATGACGCGGATCTTGTTGTTCAGTCCTTCGACGAAGCCGAGTGCGACCTTGTTCTCCGGTCTGCAGTAGGCGGCGATGCCGTCCCAATGCCGCTCGATCATGGCCGCGAACTTCTCGAAGGGCTTCAGGCGCTGCCACTTGAGCTGTGCGCGCCAGCTCTCGAAGAACTTTCGCGCCCAGGCCTCGCTCTGGTAGTCCCACAACTGCCCGAAGGACTCCTTGAGCAGGTAGGCGGTGTTCAGGCGCTTGTTGGCCGCGAGCAGCAGCTTCAAGTTCTGGCGTGCCGGGCCTTTGAGATTCTGCGGATGCGAGAGCAAGGTGTATTTCTGGCCCTTGATGAACGTGCGGGCCTTGCCGCTCACGCGCGCGTACTCGTGCTTGCGCACCGTGTCGAGGGCATCGCCGAGGTGGCGCAGGATGTGGAACTTGTCGAACAGGATCGCCGCCTGCGGCGCGTTGCGCAGGGTCGAGTTGCGGAACGGCTTCCACATGTCCATCACCGCCAGACGGACCTTTTGCGCCGGCTTTTCCCCGAGAAATCGATAGAACTCGTCCATGCTCTGCTCGCTGCGATCGGTCCCGCCGAACCAGATCGGCCGATGCTTCTCCAGGTCACTGACCACGATGCGATACTCGTGCCCCTTGCGCACCGAGATCTCGTCGACGCCGATGACCTTCGGTCGCGGCGTGCCCGCACGCCGCAGCTGCTCCCGCATGTACTGCTTCTCGAGCCGCTTCACCGTGTGCCAGTCGAGGTTCAGTTCCTCGGCGACGTCTTTGATCGTGCCGCTGCGACAGCGCTTGCCCACGTAGTGCGCAAAGCGCTTGGTGTGCAAAGCGTTCTCGAGGAAATCCTCCAACCGCTCGCGCTTCACCTTGCCGCAATGGCGGCACTGGACACGCCGCACCTCCAGATCGAGGTAAATGCGGTGGTTCCCGCAAGGCAGGTCCCGCGCGCGACCTCGCCGGCGATCGTACCAGCCGAAGTGAACCGTTCCGCAGGTGCCGCAGAGCGTTTTTTTCCCCGCCGCACGAGCGTGATGAGCCGTGCTTGCGGGTCGCCGAAGATCCCCTGCAGCTTCTGCAGAGGAGAAAATCCGCGGAAGCGGTATGCATCCGCCAGGCGACGGGGCTTGCATGACTTGGGCATCCGCAGATCATGCCAAACTCTCCCTCACCTGAAAGCTGCTCCCGTGCCTGTTAAACAGGCGCGTCTGCGCTCCCTGCCTCCAAAATCGCCCACATGTATTCACGAAGAGCCTTTTTTAGAATGTCTCGTTCCGCTTTCGTCCTCGCCAATTCGCGTCTCAGTCGGGCGATTTCCGCGTCGTCTGGCTTCATTTGCCCGCGGCCAGGAAGCGCATGCGTCTTATCCGCTTTCGCTTCCCGAACCCAGCGACTCACCACGTTCTGACCAATGCCCAAATCCCGCGCTGCCTGCGCGCAGCTCATGCCCCGATGCGTCACCAGCTTCACGGCCTCAAGCTTGAACTCTTTGTTGAATACTTTCCGCTTCACAAAACACCTCGTTAATCATCATCGCTCTTAACTCGGTGTCAACGAAAGTGGGGTCAACTCAGTCCGCTCTTCGAGCCGTCCGTAGCGATGAATCTTCCCAATGTTGTGCACCAGGCAGTACATCTGCCATTGAGCATTCACTTTGCGACGGCCTCGTAGTGTGAATCGGTTGAGTTGCTTGGTGCTGCGGATGTTGCCGAACACCGGCTCGATGACGCCCAAGCGCCGACTGTACTGGTAGTGACCGATGTCGCTGTCGATTTTGCGCTTCATTTTGTCGAGATATTTTTCTGGCCTCCCCGGCACGAACCCGCGAAAGAACACCACCTGTCGGTAGCGCGAGCGATCGGGATGACGTAAGCACTTCGAACGCAAAGAACAGGCCCCGCATGCGCGGCGGCTGCCCGTGAACTTGGTTCCAATCCGGCCATCGACAACTACATTCGCCCCATTGCGATGCAATCGTTGACCGGCCGGACAGATGCAATGACTCAGATCGCTGGCCGCTTGAAAGTCTTGCGGCCGAAACAGCGTGGCGTCTTTGTTCGGCTTGGCGAACGGCTCATCTTCACGCGTGGGCTTGTGGCGCTCGGCGGATTCAAAGCGAGGATCGCGCTTGCGAAACAGGTTGTCGGCGACGTACCCATCGATTTCGTGCTCGAACAGATACTTGGCGTTGGCTTCGCTCGAATAGCCGGCATCCGCGGTCAGCTTCGCTTCTTTGAGAATGTCCTCGGACAGCTCCAGCATCGGCACCAATAACCCGTGTTCCTGACCTTCCCCAAAGGCTGCGGCGTGCACCACCACCTGATGTTTGCTGTCGGCCAAGGCGATTCCGTCGTAGCCTTGGATCACGCCTTTACTGGTCGGCATCTTGGCACTGTCGTTATCAGTGATGTTGCTCTGCTTCGGCTTGCCGGCCTTGCCAATCTTGTCTTCATGGGTGGCCAGAAACTTGTCGACCTTGTCGATCGCGGCATTGAGCGTCTTGATCTGTCGCTCGGCCGCTGCCTGCACCGGCTCGTCAACTCCGGCCACATCGTTCGCCTGATGCTGCGAGAGCAGATGCTCCGCCGCGCGCTGCATCTTCTGCGCCTTTTTCTTCAAGTCCGCCTTGGTGCCGCTCCATTCCTTCGAGGCATTGCTCGGCAGCCTCACTCCATCGATAGCGAACATCTCCTTGCCGATCAGCCCTGCCTCATCGCACACCAGCAGCACGTTGCGAAAGATCGTCGTGATCTCGGCAGACAGTGAGGATACAAAGGCAGCAATCGTTGTGAAATGCGGCACGGTATCGGCGGACAGCGCCATGCACACTACATTTTCCCGGCACAACTGCTCGATCCTGCGGCTGTAGATGATCCCTTTGGAATACGCGAACAGGATGATCTTCAGCAGAATCGCCGGATCGTAGGCGGGCGCACCGCCGTCATCGTTGTGGTAACGCGCCTCGAACACCGCCAGGTCGATCTTCTCATCGATCAGATAGTTCAGGGTGTGCTCAAACGTGCCGGGCAGGATCTGTCGATCGAAGCTGATCGGCAGCAGCTTCATCTGTGCGTGGTCGTAATGCTCGTACCGCGCCATCGACCCATCTCCCTGACATCCGCTGTCATCGCAGCTTCAATACCACGATCACATCGCCTCACACGGCGAGTATCAAGAGTTTTTCTACAGCCTCAACGTTCGAGCTAAGCGGGCGACAACGGCAGGACGCCAGGCCCAGGCTGGCGAAAATGTAACGCGTACCGCGAGACCGGGCCTGGTGGCATTCCGTTGGCGCTCCGCTTGAGCGAGGGTTTAGAGCGCATTGGCGACGGCAGTTGACGGGCATCCCATTTGGAACCATAATGGTTGCACTTTTGGAGTTACCATGCCAACGACGCTGACCTTGAAGAACATTCCCGACTCCGTTTACGAGCGGCTGAAGGCGGCTGCAGAGTTGCACAGGCGAAGCATGAACAGCGAGGCGGTTGTGTGCCTGGAAGCTGTGCTTTCGCCAACGCGCGTTGGGCCGACGGAGCGATTGGCGCGTGCACGTGAACTGCGGGCTGTGCTTAAACCTGCGAAGTTCCTGGCGCGTGACATTGATGCGTTGAAGCGTGCGGGGCGCAAGTGATCGTTGTTGACTCAAACGTACTTGCCTACCTGTACTTGCCCGGTAATTTCACGGTGGGTGCCGAGGCGCTGCTCACCAGTGATCCGGAGTGGACTGCACCGTTGCTGTGGCGTAGCGAATTCAGAAGCATTCTTGCGGGCTACCTTCGGCGCAAGAGCCTGAGTTTCGAGCACGCTGCCGCATTACAGGCAGAGGCTGAGGAGTTGCTGGCCGGGTACGAGTACGAGGTTGATTCAATCAGCGTTCTGGAACTGGTGCGTGATAGTGACTGCTCGGCGTACGACTGCGAATTCATTGCACTGGCCGAGAAACTCGACGTCAAGCTTGTGACGATGGACAAGAAGCTTCTGAGGGCTTTCCCGGACCGCACAGTTGCATTGAATGCGGTCTAACGTGTTTTATCGCGTCACCGTGACCGGCGCCGGCTCTCGCCGCGCGTCTCCCAGAGCCTATCCGTATTTTTGTGGGCGAGGCGGTTGAACATTTGAACCGCTCTGTCAGCCGCGCGCTAGCGTGAAGCGCTCGCCGAACAGGATAGCAAACTGATTCATCGCACGTTTCCAGTCAAATGCCGATCGCACGGATTTGGCCAGCACGTTGCGCAGCGCCAGCCACAGCAGCTTGATCGCGGCCTCATCGGTCGGGAAGTGCCCGCGCGTCTTGATGATCTTGCGCAGCTGCATGTTCAGGCTCTCGATCGCATTGGTCGTGTAGATCACGCGCCGGATCTCGGGCGGGAACGCGAAGAACGGCGTCACGTGCTCCCAGGCGCGCTGCCAGGACTGCGCGATCGAGGGGTACGTGGCGCCCCAAGGGCCTGCCGCAAAGGCCTGCAGCGCATCGAGCGCCGCCGCTTCGCTGACAGCCGTGTAAATCGGGCGCAGCGCCTGGGCGACGAGCTTGCGATCCTTCCAGCCCGCGTAGTCGAGGCTGTTGCGGATCAGGTGCACGACGCAGGTCTGGATCGTCGTGCGCGGATAGACCGTGTAAATCGCCTCCGCGAGTCCCTTCAGGCCATCGACGACGGCGATCAGAATGTCCTGGCAGCCGCGGGTCTTCAGATCGTTGAACACCTTGAGCCAGAACTTCGCGCCCCCGGTCTGCTCGATCCACGGCCCCAGCACGTCGCGCTGGCCATCGGCCTGGATGCCGAGCGCGAGATAAACGGCCTTGTTGCTGACGACACCGTCGCCGCGGATCTTCACCCGCAGCGCATCGAAGAACACCACCGGATACATCGGCTCGAGCGGGCGGCTCTGCCAAGCCATGGTCTCGGCCATCACCTCGTCGGTGATCGAGCTGATGAAGTCCGGAGAAATCTGCGTCCCATAGCTCTCGGCGATGAAGCCCCGGATCTCTCGCACGCTCATGCCGCGCGCATTCATCGCGATGATCTTGTCGTCGAAACCGGTGAAGCGCCGCTCGTGCTTGGGGATGAGCACGGGCTCGAAGCTGCCGTCCCGATCGCGCGGCAGCTCGACTCGTAGCGGGCCGCGCTCGGTGATCACTGTCTTGCCGCTCGCGCCGTTGTGCTCGTTGGCCTGGCCCTCGGGCCGCTGCCTGAGCCGCCACCGTTCGTCTCTTGCGTAGCATATCCATCCTCGTTACCTCTCATGATATGACTCGCACACAAAATCCCGGATAGGTCCCCGCCGCGTTTTAATCTCCAGCAGGTTGTGCGTGCGGATCACCGCCGCCACGTCACGGTTCACGAACTCGCTGCCGTGATCGTGCACCACTCTGGGTTGGGCGCCGTTAGCCGTCTCCAAGGCTGCCTGCAGTTCCGTGGCCACTTGCACGCCATCCAAGCTCATCAGCAGCTTGTGATGCACGATATAGCGGCTGTAGGCATCGACAAAACTCAGCAGAAAGTAGAACCGCGCTCCGACCCATACGTACATCACATCCGTGTTCCATTGTTGGTTAAGTCCTGTGGGCCGGAAGTCATAGACGCCACGGGAGCGCTCCGAGCGCTTCCAGCGTGATAAAAGGTTCGCAGCGCTCAACACCCGGTAAACCGTGCTCTCCCCGACACAAGCGATGTTCGCATCGACCATCATCCACCTGAGCTTGCGGTAGCCGATCTTCGGCAATTGCAGTGAAAATTCGCAGATGGCTGTGCGCTCCGTGGCTAACACTTCATAGACCCGACGCGGCCACGCGTAGTACACGCTCGAGGGCACGCCCAGCGTAGCTAACGTGCGGTAGGCTGCCCAGCCCGAGCGCTGGCGCGTGTGCTGCACGATTTGCATCACGGCTTGCTTCGTCTGTGCCGGTACACGCGATAAGTCCTCTAGCCTCAGATCTTTTTTTTCAACTCCAGGTTCTCGGCGGTAATCTCAGCGATCACCGCCCGCAATCGCACCAACTCGGCAGAGCCGCTCTTGGCTACCGACCGCCAGCGGTAAAACACCGCGGGCGCCAGGCCATTTTGCCGGCACACCTCGCTCACCGTCACCCCGGGCTGATCCGCCGTCTTCAAAATCTCCAGCTTCTGCTCTGCCGTAAATCGTCGATGTTCCCGTTTGCTCATACACTTCGCTCCGTCTGCGGCTCACCCGCAGCAGATCAAAGTCTCTCTATCTCACGCAAAACTTTTTCTCCGGATTCCGCTGAAGCTACACACTCAGCGCTGAACCTGAACATTCACTTCCACATGATCTTTCTCGACGGGGTGTATCTGGCTGTCGAAGACGCGCCGCCGGTGTTTCGGCATGTGTCCGCGCCGACGGCCACCGAGCTTGCCGAACTGATGCAGCAGATCGCCGCGCGCATCGGCCTCATCGAGCGCGACGCGGAGAACGCCTGGCTGGCCACGCGGGGGGAAGGCGGTCCGCTGGATGATCTGATCGGCCACTCCATCACCTACTGGATCGCGGTGGGTCCGCGCACAGGCCAGAAGCTGTTCACGCTGCAGGCGGTGCCGGCCAGAACAGAAGAGTCCGAGCAGCAGGGCGATAGCCGAGGCGCTGCCAACGCCGGCGGGTTCTCGCTGCATGCCGGCCTCGACATCGCGCCACACCAGCGCCCCAAGCTCGAACGGCTATGTCGCTATGTGAGCCGGCCGCCGATGGCCGAGGAACGACTGGCGCTGAGTGCATCGGGCCAGGTGCGCTACCAGCTGAAGATCCCGTATCTCGATGGCACCACGCACGTCGTGCTGGAGCCGCTGGATCTGACGGCCCGCCTTGCCGCACTGGTGCCGCCACCGCGCATGCACCTGACGCGCTATCACGGAGTATTCGCACCGCACCGCACCGCACCGCACAGCCAGCTGCGCGCAGTGGTGACGCCGGCGGGGCGGGGGGAAGGTCCGGGTCCTCGCCAGCATCGAGGACCCGGTGGTGATCGGGAAGATCCTCGGGCACCGGGCCTCGCGGGAGCTGCCGGCCGGGTCGAGTTCACGACGCCGGGGGTGGCCGGCTGTGCGGGTGGCGGTCTGCGCTGCACAAATCCAGGGATAGCGGGGAGATTTGCTTCTCTATGGACCCGCAGTGCCGGCGTCCAGCAGGCCCAAAGGCCGTGGCGGCCGGAGTTCCGGGCTGGCAGACTTCAGCAATGCGGGTGTTTAAATTTCCTATACCCTGCCCATCGCCGACCTGGACGAGATACAGGGCACGCTGATGCAGCCCGTCGGCGGCATGGACGGTATCGCCCATGCCTTCGCGCGCGAGCTCGAAGGCCTGATCCAATTCAACGCGCGGGTGGTGGACATCCACCAGGACGACAGCGGCGTGCGCGCCACCTTCGAAGACACCGGCGAACCCGGCAGCCGGCACGGCGCCACGGCCGACTGGTGCGTGTGCACCATCCCCCTTTCGATCCTGGGCCAGATACCGATGAACGTCGGCACGCCCATGAACCAGGCGATCAACGCGGTGCCCTATGCGTCGGCGGTGACGGTGGGGCTGCAGTTCAAGCGCCGCTTCTGGGAGGAGGATGAGCACATCTACGGCGGCATCAGCTACCCCATCCACGGCTGTCACGGCGGCGGCAAGGGCGTGCTGCTGGGCGGCTACGTGTGGGGCCCGGAGGCGATGAAGTTCACCTCGATGTCGCCGGCCGAGCGCGTGCGCGAAGCCGTCGCTCAGGGCCGCCAGATCCATCCGCAGTACGACGCGGAGTTCGAGAACGGCGTCTCCGTGGCCTGGCATCGCTCACCCTTTACCATGGGCTGCTTCGGCCTTTGGACCGACGCGTCGCGTGAAAAGCACTACGACAACCTGTGCGCCTTCGATGGCCGCATCGTGCTCGCCGGCGAGCACGCGCCCTTCCTGCCCACCTGGCAGGAGGGCGCCGTCACATCGGCGCACGACGCGATCGGCCGCCTGCACCAACGTGCCCTGACCGGGAGCCGCGCCGCATGAACACGCACCGACATCACTGCCCCTTGCGCGCACTGCTGGCGCTGGCGCTGATGGCGAGCTTCGCCGCGCCATCATTGGCCGACGAAGCCACCGCCCCGGATCCCGCCGGCATGCTCGGCTTCGCCAGCGGCGCGCAGATCTACGCGCAGGTCTGCCAGGGCTGCCACATGCCCGGCGGCACGGGCGCCAACGGCGCCGGCCAATACCCCGCTTTCGCAGGCAATCCCAACCTGGCGTCCGCGCCCTCCGCCCCGAGAAAGGAAACTGAGCATGCGCAAGTTCGTACTCCTGCTGCTGTTGGCCCCGGCATTCGCCTCGGCACACGAAATAGTGCGGCATAAGCTGCCCAACAACAGCACCTTCCCGATCGCCGCCGCGGTGGAAGTCCCCGCCGGCGCCACCACCGTCTACCTCAGCGGCATGGTGCCGCCGCTGGCCGACGCCACCGCGCCTGCCAACACGCCGGCCGCCTACGGCGACACGCAGGCCCAGACGGTCAGCGTGCTCAAGGCCATCGAAACACAGCTCGCGGGCATCGGCCTGACGATGGGCGACGTGGTGAAGATGCAGGTGTTCCTGGTCGGGGATCCGGCGATGGAAGGCAAGATGGATTTCGGCGGCTTCATGAAGGGCTACGTCCAGTTCTTCGGCACCGAGGCGCAGCCCAAGCTGCCCGTGCGTTCGACCATGCAGATCGCCGCGCTGGCCAACCCGGGCTTCCTGGTCGAGATCGAAGTGACCGCCGTGCGGCCGTGACGCGCCGCGGCCCCTCGGTGTCCTTGTAGGTCACCTCCGGATCCCAGCCCCAGTCGGGTTCGGGCAGGCCGAGCAGCAGCTTCAAGTTCTGGCGTGCCGGGCCTTTCAGATTCTGCGGATGCGTGAGCAAGGTGTATTTCTGGCCCTTGATACACGTGCGGGCCTTGCCACTCACGCGCGCGAACTCGTGCTTGCGTACCGTGTCGAGGGCATCGCCGAGGTGGCGCAGGATGTGGAACTTGTCGAACAGGATCGCCGCCTGCGGCGCGTTGCGCAGGCTCGAGTTGCGGAACGGCTTCCACATGTCCATCACCGCCAGACGGACCTTTTGCGCCGGCTTTTCCCCCAGAAATCGATAGAACTCGTCCATGCTCTGCTCGCTGCGATCAGTCCCATCGAACCAGATCGGCCGATGCTTCTCCAGGTCACTGACCGTGATGCGATACCCGTGCCCCTTGCGCTCCGAGATCTCATCGACGCCGATGACCTTCGGGCGCGGCTTGCCCGCACGCGGCAACTGCTCCCGCATGTACTGCTTCTCGAGCCGCTTCACCGTGTGCCAGTCGAGCGTTTCTGCTGGCGACGGATCCGGATTCGCTGACGCTGGTATTACGTACCGTTTACCGCGCGATCGCGGGCTATCTGCTTCAGAAGGCGGGGCTCGCCCGCGCCACAGGCCACCCCGGTGCGGTGACGCTGATCCAGCGCTTTGGCTCGGCGCTGAACCTGAACATTCACTATCTACATGATCTTTTTCGACGGGGTGTATCTGCCTGTCGAAGACGCACCGCCGGTGTTTCGGCATGTGTCCGCGCCGACGGCCACCGAGCTTGCGGCACTGATGCAGCAGATCGCCGCGCGCATCGGCAGGGTGCTGGAACAGCGCGGCCTCATCGAGCGCGACCTGGAGAACGCCTGGCTGGTCACGCAGGGAAAGGCGGTCCGCTGGATGATCTGATCGGCCACTTCATCAGCTACCGGATCGCAGTCGGTCCACGCGACGGGCAGAAGCTGTTCACGCTGCAGATCGTGGCTGCCTGGCAAGATGAGTGTCAGCGGGGCGATCATCGCGGCGCAGCCAACACCGGCGGGTTCTCGCTGCACGCCGGCCTCGACATCGCGCCCCATCAACGCGCCAAGCTCGAACGGCTGTGCCGCTACGTGAGCCGGCCGCCGATGGCCGAGGAACGACTGGCGCTGAGTGCATCGGGCCCGGTGCGCTACCCACTGAAGACTGCGTATCGCGATGGCACGACACACATCGTGCTGGAGCCGCTGGATCTGATGGCCCGCCTGGCCGCACGGGTGCCGCCACCGCGGATGCACCTGACGAGATACCACGGGGTATTTGCGCCGCACAGCCAGCTGCGCGCCTTGGTGACGCCGGCGCATCGGGGCATGGGTAGCAAAGGGCAGGGTGCGGATCAGTCCACTGACAAGCCGATCACTGCGCGCCACGTGGCGATGAGCTGGGCGCAGCGCCTCAAGCGCGTCTTGGGTGTTGAGATCCACACCTGCGCGCGCTGCGGCGGGAAGCGCAAGGTGAGCGGTGGCTTCTCTATCTTCGGACAGATTTCCGTCCGGGATTAAGTGGATCGGCCTGAGCGGTTGATGATCTCTCGTCGTGAGCCTATCCGTATTTTTGTGGGCGAAGCCGGCAGAAGCTCCGGGGATTTCTCTGCAACGCGGCTCATGCCGCTTTCGGCATCGCCGCTGTCGCGTTGGCGAAGTACACCGCATCCGGCGTCCGATAGTCGTGCGACTGATGCGTGCGCCGAGCGTTGTAGAACTCGAAGTACTTCGTGAGGCCGGCTCGAGCCTCGCTGCCGTTCTCGTAGGCGTGCAGGTAGACTTCTTCGTACTTGACGCTGCGCCACAGCCGCTCGATGAACACGTTGTCGATCCAGCGGCCTTCAGGGTGCCCAGCCACTCGTCGCCGGTGAACTGGGCGCCCTGGTCGGTGTTGAAGATCTCGGGCGGCCCGTAGCGCCTCAGGGCGTCCTCCAGCGCCTCGACGCAGAAGTCCGCCGTCATCGTGTTCGACAGCCGCCAGGCCAGCATCTTGCGGTTCGCGACATCCAGGATCACCACCAGGTACTGGAAGCCATGCGCCATCGGCAAGTACGTGATGTCTGCACTCCACACCTGGTTCGCCCGCTCGATCACCAGGCCGCCGAGCAAGTACGGATAAACATAGGCTCCGCGTGCGGCGAGGCGCGTGCGCGGCTTGCGATCGCTCGCCTCGATCCCCATCCGCTGCAGCAGGGTCCTCACGTGCCGACGGCCGACCGTGAAGCCCTCGTTCGTCAGCTCGATCGTGAGCTTGCGCGAGCCGTAGAACGGCCATTGCAGGTGCAGCTCGTCGATCCGCCGCATCAGTGCCAAGTCCCGCTCAGAGAGCGGCCGCGGCACGTAATACACGTTCGAGCGGCTCAACTTCCCGAGCGCATTGGATAAAAAATCACGTTCCATCGTCAGCTGCCCGATCTTCTCGTGCAGCTCCTTGATCTGCTCCTTGCCGTCGTCGGCGAGCGCCGTCCCGCCGAAACTCTTCGTCAAGTTCTCCAGCGCTTGCGTCTTCCAGGTCGTCACCTGGTTCGGATGCACCGGGTGGCGCGCCGCGATCTCGGCCACTGTCTTCTCGCCTCGGATGGCTTCCAAGGCAACTCGCGCCTTGAACGCCGCACTATGGTTGCGTCTGGGCTTCCTCATGGATCTCCTTCCTCCGGTCACGTGGGTGCCCGGACCGAAACCCATTTACACCCGTGTCTGATTTAGCGGAGCCAGCTCTGGGTCGTAGGGGTTGCAGAAGATATCGAGCGCGCCGTTCATTGTGCAATTTCCTTTGACATAGTTTCCTTCTTCAGCAACCGCTCGATGGCGGAGATCGCTGCGGCAAGCCCATCGTTCAACGTGAGCGTGCGTAACTTTTCCACGTTGGCAGCTGCCGCATCAGCGTCACAGTAGAGCTTTGCAACGGCTGCGGCGATGGCCGAGCTATCGAGGAGAATTTCAACCGGGACGCCAGCATCTGTTAGGCGTTTCAGCCTCACGGTCTGATCGGGTGACAACGCGATCGCGACGCAGGGTCGCGCCAACGCGATCACCTGCAGCAATGCATCGGCGCCATTGGTCAGCACTACTTTGGCAATGCTGGCCAACGCCACGAGTTCCGCCATCGGTACGCGAGCGGCCAGCCTGACGTTGACCGGCATGCTCATCGACGGCGCCTCCCCGAGCCCTATCACAGCTGGCACGCGAGCCGCAAAGTCGCCGACAGCCCCCGCAACAACTTCCGCTGCTTGCGGCAGGCTGCGATGCGCTGCACTGCCGCCGGGCGCTACCAGGACGAACTCCCCGCTGGTAACGCCGTAGTGGGCGAGAATCGCCTGCGTGGTCGTATCCACAGAAGGCAGCAGCACATCCAGGGAACGTATGGTCGGGCAGTGCAATACCGGCAATTTGAAGCGCTCGGTGCGGGTCAATGAACCCGCCAGCAACGCCGGGGGGCGTTCATCGCGACGCAGGAAATCGTCCTGTTTCTGCAGATAGCGTGCAAATGTGATCAGCAGGTCGGGTGTCGCCCGAGACGGTTGCAGATCACCGATCAGCAAGGTGAAACACTCCGCGCCCGACATCGCGGCGGTGCAGGGTCGCTTGCAGGCGCTCATGCATTGCACAGGACGCAGCACGGCGCCTTCCAGACCGGGGTGACGAGGCCACGCCTCGCGTACCTGCTCATGGAGGCTGGCACCGGCGCGGATGGCGCGCTGCTCCTCCAGGGTCTGCGAGTGATTGCAGGTGACGCAGACCGTCAGGCAAACGAGGCTCATGGTGCCTCAGAGTACGACGCGTACCGCAAGCTCGTAGCGGCGCGGGCTGCCGAAATACAGGTTGTTCTGCCCGAAGGTCTGCGTCGCCCATTCGACGTAGGTCTCATCGAACGCATTGAGCACGCGTGCGGTCAGCGCCACGCGCTCGCTGGCGCGCCACTCGGCGAACAGGTCGAGCGTCGCGTAGGCGTCGAGAAACAGCAGGTTCGTGTTGTTGCTGGGCCGTGAACCGACGTACTGGGCAAATCCGCCGATGACGACGTTCCGGGGCAAAGGCACCGCGATCGATCCGTTCAGCACCCACTCCGGCACGTTCGCTGGCCGTACGCCGTTGCGAAAGGCGCCGAAGTCATTGAACTGATCGTACTCGGCGTCGCTATAGGCCGCATTCAGCGACGCACGCAGCTGTCCGGATTCATAGACCATCGAGGCCTCGGCACCGCGGCTGGTCTGCCGGCCGACCTGAGGGGCCAGGTTCGGGTTGGCGGGGTTCACGCTCGGCAGCTGGTCCTTCTCGAGCCAGTACACGGCTGCGGAGGCTTCAAGTGCCCCGGCAAGATAGCGACCCTTCCAGCCCGTTTCGATCCCGGTTGCCTCGGCGAGCTCGAACTGGGCCTGCGTGAAGGGCAGCAACAGCAACGACTCGACGGGTTCCGAGCCCGTGCTTCCGCTGAGATAGAGGCGGTGATCGGAGGACGGCGTAAAGATCAACGCGGCGCGCCAGTCGACAGCATCCGGATCAACCCGGAACGGCACAACCGCCGGCGTGGCCTGCGGGCGTGCCAGCACGGCGTCGATCGCGATGCTGCGGACTCCTGCGGTGAGCGCCCAGCGCTTGCCGATTTCGATCCGCTGTTCGAGGCCTATGCCGGCCTGCTCGACATCGGCCTCGCGCTGGGCAAGCCGCGGGCTAGTGAGGGTGATGAACTCGACCGGCTGCGGGCGCAACAGGTCGAACCGGGGACGGGCCGAGGGTCCCGCCGGCGGCGCGCCATCGCGTCTCGGGCTGGAGAAATCCGTATCGCTGTACTCGACGTAGATTGCAGTCTGAGCGGCTGCGCCAGCCAGCGAATAACCGACACGCAGGTCGTGGCGCGTGGAGACCATGCGATGTTCATAGCCGAGATCCTCAACGTTGCGCACCTCGGCTTGTTGAGGCGGACCGGCGAGTGAGGCAAAGGCGTAAAAGTTGCGCCAGTCGCGGTCGGCGTCGTAGGCGCTGACCTCGCCACGATAGCTCAGCGCATCCGTGGGCTGCCAGGTCAGCACACCGCGCAACGACCGCACGTCGTCATCCATCCGGTTCGACGGCGACTGGTTGTAGTTGCGCTCGCGGATGCGCTCGTCGACGCGTCCGTTGACGACGGGCTGTCCCCAATAGGCATCGTCGATCCGCGTGCGCAGCAGGTCTGCCTGCACAACGAATGCGGCACGCTCGCCGAGACGGCCACCGAGACTGGCAACCGCCTGCGTGATCTCGTTGTCGTTCGACTCGACGAAGGACTTGTATTCCTGCCGACTCACCGACAGCGAGGAGCCGATCGATTCGGTCAACCCACCCGAAAGGGCGACGGCCAGACGACGGCGCGAGAACGAACCGCCCTCCAGCAGCACTTCACCAGCGAAATCGCCGAGGCGCGGCTTGCGTCGTACATAATTGACGGCGCCGGCGCTGGCCCCTTCGCCATGGCTGAGCGATGACGGGCCGCGCAGGATCTCGATGCGCTCGAAGTGGAAGGGATCGAACGCGCGCGCGGTGATCGTTGCACTTTGTATGCGGACGCCGTCATACAACGTGACGAGAGCGTTCTCGGTGAAGCCTCGCGCCGCGAAGACACCCGGAGCTCCGGCCCGCGTCGTGAAGGTGAGGCCTGTGGCGCCTCGCGTGGCCTCCGCCACGGTGCGCGCGCCGCGCTCGGTCTGGCGCCCGAGGTCCAGCACTTCGAGTGACGCGGGCAGGTCGAACGCGGTCACGTCGAGCGCGGTGCCAGTGCTGGCAGGCCGGCCGAAGCCACGGTCGTCGAACACGCGCGCTGCGCTGACGATGATCTCTTCCAGGCGCGAGACCTCGGCAGCCCGGCTGGCGACCGGCGCCGCCGCGGCGACGGCCACGATCGCGGCCCGCAGCGCGATCGGAAATCGGTTGCCCGAGGACTTGGCAGGTGGCGAAGGTCTGCGCAGAGAGAGCGCGGCGGAAGGCGATAACGACAACGAGAACGATGACATTAGGAAGTACCTCGAGCGGATGAAAGTTCGAAACTGGTAACCAAGGCTGCCGCAGGAATCCCTGCTGCGCTGCAGTCGGCGGGCGATGCCCCCGCTGTCACGCGAGCTGTGCACCGTTCAGACCGGAACGATCGGCCGGCTGACCCGTGGCGCCACCGTCGCCGTCGCCGCCATGCGCCACAACAGGACCCCGCCGAGGAGCGCCATCACCAGCGCTCCGAGCCCGGACGCCGGGGTCGGAAGCGCAAGCGCGGGTGGCGTCTCGTACTGAAAACGGGGGAACGCAAAATGCGCACGCGCGCCGGGGTTGGCCGACGGCGGCAATGAGCCCGCATCCGGTGACGTGCTGGTACGTGGCGACGGGCCAGCCGCGGCCAGCAGCGGCTCGAAGAAATCGCGCAGCTGGTCGTGATGGCGCACCGTCTGCGCGACGAAATCGCGTTGCCAAGCGAAATCGGTGGCGGCAAGACGGTCGAACGCCGATTGCAGCGCGAGCGGCGGCGCAACGATCTGGAACGCGTCGATCACGCGCTGCTGCCGGTTGAGCTGGGCGCTATAGCGTGCGTCAATCTGCGCGGCTTCCGCTTCGACGGCGCGGGTCGTGATCAGGCGAGCGAGCGCCGCCGGTACCGCATTCGCTTCGACACCACCGTGTGCGAGCTCCGGGTGATCGAAGAAGAAGCGGTCAAGCACCTGTGCGCGACGCGCCTCCACCCCGTCGGTTGCGTCACGCAGACCCTGGATGAACTCTGCGCGCGATGGCACGGGCGCCACGCTGCGGGCAACGACGTTAGCGATCGCGGGGACGACAACCAGCATCAACAGCCAGACTGACACCAGTTGCAGCGCACTCGTCTGGGCCGAACGGGCGCGGCTGGCCACGAGGCCGGTGATGCCGCCCCAGAACAGCACCTGGATGGTGGTCAGCGTGCCGAACAGCAGCCAGGCCGGCACCGCGCTGGCGCCCCGGGTAGCGGCGGGGGCCATCAGCGCGGCGACGACGATCGCAGCCAGCGCCGGCACAAGCACCGCGCCAAGGCGCAGCATCAATCGCTGGCGCCAGATGTGCGGCGGCTGCGGGGTGGACACCGCCAGCAGAAACGCCGTGCCGCGTTCGCGCTCGCTGGCACCGATGCCTTGCCCCAGCGCGATCACGACCAGCGGCAGCAGGTAGACGATCACAAATGCAAGGTCGAACGGGCCACTCAATGTGGCTTCGGGATTCGACAGCTCGACGCTGCCGAGCGCCTTGTCTCTCGGTCCGAGGTTGAGCCGCACGTAGCGGGCGTGGAGGTCGGACTGGCCGACGCTTGCGATCGCCAGCGGCTGCGGTGGGCGTACCGCATACGTGACCATGACCTGATTGCCGAAGTTGGCCGCCTCGCGGGGATCGCTGCGCGTACCGATGCTCGTCAGTTCGCCACTGTCGAGACGACGCGCGTTCTCGCGCGCTTCGGCGAGTGCCTGGGTCTCGTGATCGGTCACCTGCGCGAGTGCGAGCTGCTGGCGTTGCAAGTGAGCATGGCCGGAGAACAGTGCTCCGCCGAGTGTCAGTACGAACGCGACCAACGCGGCACGGTTCGCGGTCGGGCGCCAGAATAGTGCCCATTCGAGGTTGATCACGTGGCCGCACCCCGCTGCGCGCGGCGCGCCGCCACTCCAACGAGTGCGAAAGCGGCGCCGGCCCAGGCCAGCAACTGCAGCAACGGGCCGCGCCAGCTGCCGGCCTGGGCAGCGAGCGGCGTCACCTGCGAACGAAACTCCGGTACCCGGTCCCAGACGTCGCGGCCGGACGGCGGCCGCTGGCCGTCGCGCTCGAGCTTGCCCTGGATGTCTTCGTTCAGGATCCGCTGGATCCGTCGGCGTTGTACCTCTGCCTGCTGCAGAAAGTCGCGATGTGCAGCGAAGCTGCTGCCAGCCAGCTCCTGCGAGAGCGAGCGGAACGCGAGCCACGGCGACGCCAGTCCGCCGCTACGCGCGAGTGTCTGCTGGCGCGCGATCTGCTCGAACAGCGCACCCCACTGCGCGTCGAAGACCGCGTTGCCGCGCTCTTCGCCGGCCTGCAGGCGCACGCCGACCCAGTTCACCGGCAACTCCTCGACGCGCGCGGCGCCATGGCGCTGCAGAGTCTGCAGTTTCAGTGACTCGAGCTGCGCCTCACCGGCCGGATCGTAGAGATCGCGACGCAACGCGAGCGTCCACTGCTGCTGGGTTTGCAGCGGCGCGACGCGGGCCGCCGCCTCGGCCGCGAACCGTGGCATCAGCAGCACGCCGACCGTCCACGCTGCCAGCCCGATACCGAGCGCCATCGCCGACGACCGGGTCGCCGACGAGAGCGCGACGACCAGCGAGCTGATCAGCAGCAGGTAGACCGCGACGGCGAGCAGCCATAGCAGTACGCGGCCCGTCGCAGTCAAGATCGTGAGCCCGTGGTCGGGCGAGGCCAGGACAATCGACGAAACCGTGACCACCAGCAAGCCCGGGATCAGCGCGACCCCGACCGCGCTCGCGATCGCCAGCACTTTGCCTGCGACGATGCTGTCCAGACTGGCTGCCTGGATGCGGGTCAGCGACCAGGTGCCCTGCTCGCGCTCCCGCGATACGGCGCCATAGCCGAGCAGCAGCAGGAACAGCGGCGCGATCGCACCGACGACGACTGCGGGCGACAACGCACCGAAGCGTTCGAGCAGACCGGCATCCTGCGATGGTCGGTACAGCGCTTCGTTCTGCAGGTGGGCTTCCATCCAGACCGCCGAGCCCAGATAAGCTGTTACCCCGGGATCAGCGATCGACAGCGGCGCGGCACGGCGAAACGCCCAGATGCCGTAATGCGCGGCGCTGTGGGCGTATTTTTCGGGCTGCGCGAGCCAGCGTGAGTGCTCCGCCCGGGCTGCGGCGTCGACGGCGGCGAGGTTCGATCGCACGATCAGCGCCTGGCTGAGCGCCGCGGCGAGCACCAGGCCGCCGAGCACGGCGAGCAGCCACGGCGCGCGTCCATCGCGGCGCAGGATCGTTGCTTCCTTGCGCAGCACCTGAATCAGTGAGTCCCACATGGCCAGTCTCCGTTGAGGTTCCAGGGTTCAGGCGTTGCGTCGTGCGCGCGCGGTGCCTTCAGGCGACGGAGCGGGCGGCGGGTGGCGCGGCGTGGCTGGCTGTCGGGTTCACCGCGGCGAGATACAGGGTCTCAAGTTCGGCCAGCGACACGTCCCGAGCATTTCGCTCGATCCGCAGGCGCCCCTCGTGCAGCACCCCGATCCGCCTCGCCAGCTGCTGCGCCCGCATCAGATCGTGGGTCGCCATCAGTACCGCGACCCCGGTGGCGGCGATCGCTGCAGTGGCTAGGTTGAATTCCTGCGCCGCGTGCGGGTCGAGTCCGCTGGTCGGTTCGTCGAGCAACAGCACCTGTGCGCCCTTCGCAAACGCGATCGCGAGGCCGACCTTCTGACGCATGCCTTTCGAGTAGGTAACCACGCGACGGTCCGCCGATTCGCCCGTGAGCCCGGCGCGCTGCAGCGTGGCGGCCAATGCGACACGCCCGAGACGATGTCCCGCGAGGCGCGAAAAGTAGTCGAGGTTCTCGACGCCGGTGAGTTCCGGGTACAACTGCACCGTTTCCGGGACGTAGGCGACCTGGCGTCGAGCCGCGACCGGCTCTGCGACCACGTCGTATCCGGCAACCCGGACGGAGCCGGAATCCGGCGTGATGAAGCCGAGCAACATCTGGATGGTCGTCGACTTGCCGGCCCCATTGGCACCGAGCAGGGCATACACCTCGCCCGGCGCGACCTGCAGCGTCAGGGCGTCCACCGCCGGCCGGGCCGCGAAACGTTTGGTAACTTGCGACAGTTCGATCAATGGCATTGCCGGTTGCGCCCTCATCAATGTTATATAATAACATAACAAAATCCAAGCACAAATTCCCATTGAATCCGCTGCGTATCCTCATACCGGCCCCCGGTGTTCCGATGTCACCGATCGCCGCAGCGATCGCGCCTGCACTCGTGGGCAGCGCGCTCGCGCCGACTCCCGCGAACGCGCAGGGAGTCGCCACCGATCAGATGCTCGAGACCGTGACCGTGACTTCACGGCGCATCGGGCTCGACCCGACGCTGCCCTCGACGACGTTATCGATCACTGCCGACCGGCTCGCGGGACTGGCACGGCTGGCCGCACAGGTGCCGCCACCGCGGATGCACCTGACGCGCTATCACGGGGTATTTGCGCCGCACAGCCAGCTGCGCGCCCCGTGGCGATGAGCTGGGCGCAGCGCCTGAAGCGCGTCTTGGGTGTTGAGATCCACACCTGCGCGCGCTGCGGCGGGAAGCTTGCGATCACTGCCAGCATCGAGGAGCCGGCAGTCATCGCGAAGATCCTGGCACAGCTGGAGAAGACTGCGCCGGATCGGCATCAAGTCGAGCTGCCGCTCGGCGCACGAGCACCGCCGACACAGGCGCGGCTGATCTGACACCCCCGCAGCCCGGACGAAGATCACTTGCTGCACAGAACCCAGCAGCGGGCGTCGGCGGGCGCGTGCCCGGATTCAGGGCAGGGGCGACGGGACGGCGGCGCCTACGGGGTTTGGCACCACGGCGGGATTCCGGCAGGGTCTGCGGACAGCCTGATTCACCGGGAAAGGCCCGCGGGTGGTAGGTTCGACCTCCCCATCAGACCCGTTCCACGAATTGGCTGAGCGCGGAGGGTGGTTTGAATTTCCTATCCGCCGTGGAAGACGCTTGCCGGCTGAAGATCACGCCCCCTGCCTTAGCCTCGCCTGGTGGAGACGAATTCGCGTCGGACTGCCAGCACCCGTCCGTCGGCCAGCATTAACTTGACAGCCCCCTATTGGGCGGTCCAGCCACCATCCACCAGCAGGGAGTGGCCGGTGATCATGTTTCCGCCCGGGCCACAAAGGTAACGCACTGCGTTCGCCACATCGTCCGGGCTCGCCATGGTGCCGAGCGGTATCATCCGTTTCACGAAGGCGGCAAAATCCGGATCCTCCATCATGGGCTTGGTCATCGGTGTTTCCACGAACGTCGGCGCAACCGAATTGACGCGTATCCCTCGGGGCGCAAGTTCCACCGCCATGGCCTTGGTCAATCCTTCGATCGCGTGCTTGGTCAGGCAATAGGCAGTCCGGTTGGGCGAGCCGACATGCCCCATCTGGGAACTGATATGGACGATTCGCCCCCCTCGCGGCATGCAACCCAGCGTTTGGCGGCTGACACGATAGGTCGTCCGGACATTCAGATCGAGCATCCGGTCAAGAATATCGTCGGTGATTTCGGTCATCGGTTTTGGAACATTGGTGCCGACATTGTTGACCAGAATGTCAATCCGGTGCTGGCTTGCGATGAACTCAAGCATTTCATCAGAGGTTGCGTCCCCGGCCCAGGGAGCACAGCGCTCCCCGCAGGCGGCAGCAAGCGCGTCCAGCTCATCAGAGGGACGCGCAACCGGGATGATTTCGGCCCCGGCCGCCCATAGCGACTCGCAGATCGCGCGGCCGATCCCCCGGCTGGCTCCCGTAACGAGAGCCCGTTTTCCGTCGAGTTCATTTGTCATTGAGTGCGCTCACCGATGAATGACCTCTGATCCAGCCCAATAACCGCCCCCGTGGCGAACGCGTCAACGCTGGGCTGCGGCCATCCATGCAAGTCGCCCCAATTGTGTCACCGCGGTCCTGTCACGCTGGACAGGTCGGGAGGTTCCCACGGGCCGGACCCTAATTGTTCCCGTAGGCACGGGGACTGCTGCACTTGGTGATGTCATCATTGTGGGGACGAGTGTGGTGCTTCCAATGTCCTGAGCGGTCTTCTCCCCGGCAGACGATGGCCTCCACGCCCGCAGACCAGGATTGATCGACGATCCTGACCGCTGGCGAACAGTACCGCATCGTCAACCCGCATCGACGGCGATTGCTGAGGTTTGGCGGCGAACCATGAATGATCATGTCGGCGTGGAGGGAGCACTGCCCCGCCTCCAGACTGTCTGAAACAGGTGTTCCCATCTGGTTGGCACCAGCAGTCTGGAGGTGGAACACCGCACCTGTCCCCGATTTTTCCACCTCGAAATGACCCTTGTCGTGGGTGCGTGGGATCCACTGCATTGCCGCGTTTTCCTCATCGGCATCGTCAATCGCCAGCCACACGGTCACCGTGCGGGCAGGGCTCAAGCTCCAGAAGGAGGCGTCCTGATGCCAGGGAACGAAATTCGAAGTATTGGCTGGTTTCGAAAGCACCGCCGTTGCCCAGCAGACGATATCCGGCCCAACGATATCCTCGACGAGATCGAGTATCCGCGGTTCCGTTGCAATGTCCCAGATTCCGGAAAGGCGCGCCTGGAAGCAGTTCACGCCAAATGCGCCGTCATCGCCTTTCGCAGTGATCAGCCCGTCGAAATATTTGCGGATTTCGGCAATCTCTGGGGCGGCATAAATGTCAAACGGGCGCAGGTATCCCAGCTCATTGTAGTTCTGGATCTGTTGCGGCGTTAGGCACTCTGGCTTCTCATTCTCGACTGGCGTGAATGAATAGTCGATTCCCACTTCAGGCATTCCCAATCTCCACAGCCCGGACGGCTTGAAGGCATGCTGATACATACATGCGCTATTCTCGCGTTTGAATGATCAAATTTGACACTGCCCTGCGCTCTTTTGATGTAATTGAGGTCTTGGCGGAGGATGAGCGCGTGCGTTTTCGATTTTTTCATACCGCCAAGGTGTCCCGCGAGGACTCGGAGTTTCGCCTTGCGCAAGACGCTCAGCGCAATGCCGCTGGGATTCCTGAATCACTATCATTCTCACAATTTGCAGCTGAGCGGCGGTTCAGGTTCAGAAATTGATGCCTGAAAGTTACCGGCAGAGTTTCGGTAAAGACCCCGCGCGCGTCAATTAAGCCCCGGACGGGTCAGCCCGCTTTAAATGGCGACCTGTGATGTCGCCCCAACATGGATACCGAATGCCCAAGCGCAAACCGAAGGACCACAACCGCAGTCCTGACCTGCCGCATAACTGGATCGAGCGGCATATCGAACGCCTGCGATCGCATCTTTTCACGGATCCACTTGCCGTTGATGACTGGACCTATCGACTGGCGCAGCTGACCGGACCCGCCACCTACACAACCCTCGACCAGCCCAGGACGACGATAAGATTGGGTGAGACGTGGGGCGGGCCGGATGCAACGGCGTTCTTTGAGCGCACGTTGCAAATACCCGCAAGCCATGTAGGGCCGGACACATTTCTCGACATCGACATGGACGGTGGCGAAACCCAGCTCAGCATCAATGGCAAGCCGTGGCAGGGCCTCGATCACTTCCGCAGCCATGTTCCGTTGGGAAGCTTGGCGCTCTCGGGCGAAGCCCTCCGGCTCGAAATGGAAGCCTTCGTCATCAACTATCCCTATGACGCCCGCAGGGGTGACGAGCGTGAGGAACATATCTTCCGACGGGCAAGTCTTGTAATCCGGGACCCGGCTGTTGAAGCCTGCTATTTCGATATCACCTTCGTGTTCGATGCCTATATGCACCTTTGGGAGACCGATGAGGATCTCGACCTTGAGGAGTTTCTGAGGAGACATCTAGAGGAAGCGTGTCGGCTTCTCGGTCCGTCGTTTTCATCGCAGGCGGAAGCTTCCAGCCGTGCCGCCAATTCAAGCGATTATCTGCGGGCAAACGTCTTTGGCAATGAAGCGTTCCGGCGCACGGGTACTATAAACGTCTGCGCGCACTCCCACCTCGACGTGGTTTATCTCTGGCCGATCAAGGAGACGTTTCGCAAGAACGGCCGTACGACCAGCAACGCTCTGAGCCTGCTGAGAGAATATCCCGATTACATATTTTCCCAGAGTCAGCCTTTTCTCTACCAGCAGCTCCAATTGAACTACCCCGAGTTGTTCGACGACGTGAAGGAGATGGTCCAGGCCGGGCGATGGGAGGTTCTGGGCGCAATGTATATAGAGCCCGACGGCAACCTGCCCGGCCCCGAAAGTTGGGTACGCCAGATCATGTTCGGTAAACGCTTCCTGCGCGACGAACTCGGGACGGATTCTCGCATCTGCTGGCTGCCGGATGTGTTTGGTGTGATGTACACGCTGCCCCAGATTCTCAAGAAGGGCGGTGTCGACTACTTTCTGACTGCCAAGCTGAACATCTGGAACGACACGACGGTTTTTCCCTGTGACAGTTTCCGGTGGCGCGGGCTGGATGGCAGCGAAGTGATAGCCCATTTTCCGCCGACCCATTTCGCTCAGGATTTCACGTATGGGAATTTGCGACGGCAGTGGTCCGACTACCGGGAAAAGCATGTCGCCGAGGAAAACCTGTTCATCTATGGTTGGGGCGACGGCGGCGGCGGCCCGACGCGAATGATGGTCGAGCACAGCCACAGGATTGCCCACTTCCCGGGTCTACCGAGTGTCCGCGCCGAACGAACCGAGCCGTTCTTCGACCGGCTTGCCGAGAAGGCGGACCGCCTGCCGGTCTGGGACGATGAGCTCTACATGGAGGGCCACCGCGGGACCTATACGTCCAAGGGCAGCCTGAAGCGCGCCAATCGCAAGGCCGAAATCCTTTACCGGGATGTCGAGATGTTGAGCAGTTTCGCCGCTGCTTTTGGTGGTCCCGCGATCCAGCAACGCCTGAATGAGGGGTGGAAACACCTTCTTCTCAACCAGTTCCACGACACACTTCCGGGAACCCATATCGCGGAAGCGATGCCGGACATCATGGATGATTACCAGGCGTCATTTGAGATCGGCCATGCCATCAGGGACGAACTCCTAGAGTTTTTCGCCGCCCACACCGAGGGCACCGAAGACGTCCTGGTGTTCAACACGCTTCATGCGCGTCAAGCTGTCGTGAAGCTCAGCGCAGCAGCCGATGTTACCGGTATTGCGATCGGCACCGATGCCGCCGTTGCAGTTCAGCATTGCGACGGCCGGATTGTCTTCGATGCGCCGCTGCCATCGCTCGGATGGGTGTCAGCGCGCCTGATCACAGGGGGAAAGGGCTCCGGTGAGACGACCGCCATATTCGACGGCGAGACTATACAAACGGCGTTCTACCGTTTCGAACTGGGCCAGAACGGCGTGATCGCAAGGCTTTACGATAAGATCCATGACCGCGACGTTCTGGCCGGTGGCGGGAATGTCTTCCAGGTCTTCGAGGACGATCCCGGCAAGAGCTTTGGCGCCTGGGACATCGCCTACCATCTGGAGGAGTACAGCTACCCGGTCAGCCAGATTGCCGGGTGGAAGCTTGTGGACAATGGCCCGGTCTTCGCCCGGTTCAAATGCCGCTGGTCGGTGCTGAACAGCACGATCGACCAGTACATGACGGTCTATTCGAGGAACCGCCGGATCGACTTTGAGACCCAAATAGAGTGGCGGGATTCCAAGAAACTTCTGAAGGTGGCATTCCCACTCAACATCCGCTCACGGACAGCGACGTTTGACCTCCCATTCGGACATATCGAGCGCTCGACACATCGCAACACCGGGTTCGATCAGGCCAAGTTCGAGGTCTGCGGCCACAAATGGGCTGACATGTCCGAGGGCAACTACGGCGTCGCCCTGTTGAACGATTGCAAGTACGGCTACGATGTAAAGGGCAATGTCATGCGGCTGTCGCTCCTGCGCAGCCCAGTGCGTCCGACGCCGGACAGCGACATCGGCGAACACGTCTTCTCCTACGCCCTGCTGCCCCATAGCGGCGGCTGGCGGGAGGCAGGCGTTGACCGTTCTGGATATGAATTCAACATCGCGCCCATGACGGTTCAGAAAACTGCGGCGGCGACCGGACGGACCAGAAGCGTTCCGGCTAACCAGTCTTTTGCCGCCGTCGACAGCGCCGCCACCATCATCGAAGCGATCAAGCAGGCGGAAGATGGTGAGGGTTTGATCCTGCGCGCGTTCGACAGCCACGGAACCCATGATGCCGTGAAGTTTTCCTTTGCACCGACGATTGCAGGCGTGACCGAAACAAACCTTCTTGAGGAAGCCTTGGTTGAGATGACGCGCGGCGAGAACGATTTCGGCGCACGTTTATCGCCCTACGAGATCAAAACTTTCCGGGTAAAACTCAAACCTGTGGGTCAATCGTAGAGGAAGCAGGCGGCCACATGGCTGTTGTCGCCCACATCATAGAGTGGCGGGGTTTCGCTGTTGCAGCGATCCATGCGCTGGGGACAGCGTTCGTAGAACCGGCATCCCGCCGCGCCGGCTGCGCGAAGCGTTTCCTCGGCAGGTAGCTCCACCGTGCCCGGCCAGCGTTGGTCCGGATCCGGCTTGGGAACCGAATTAATCAGGAGTTGCACATAGGGATGCTGAGGCCAGGAAATTACGTCTTCGGCATTGCCATGTTCGACGACATGCCCCTGGTAAAGCAGAATGATATCGTCGCCCACCTGGAAGGCCGTCGACAGGTCATGCGTGACGTAGAGAAAACTGATCCCCAGATCGTCGCGCAGTTTCATCATCACATCGAGGATGGACGCCCGAAGTGAGGCATCCACCATCGACACAGGCTCGTCGGCGACAATGAATTTCGGCTTTAACATGATGGCGCGGGCGATCATGATGCGTTGGCGCTGCCCGCCTGAAAGCTGGTGCGGGTGCTTGCCGAGCACTTCCTCTCCATTGAGGCCAACGGCATTCAGCGCATCCTCGATCAGCACGCGCGCATGTTCACGGGAACTCGACAATTTGAAGTTCTTCACAACCATGTCGAAGACGTGCTGAAATTTGTAGAATGGGTTGTAGACGCCGAAGGGGTCTTGGAAGACGGCCTGAACCTGGCGAAAATAATCCCTTTTCTGAGCGGCGTTAAACGTCCAGATATCGACACCTTGAAACAGTATCTGTCCCCTTGTCGGCCGGCTTGATCTCAGAATCAGCTCGCCGAGGGTTGATTTGCCCGACCCGGATTCACCTGCAATGGTGACGATCCGGGCGTCGTCCTGGGAAATCGTCCAGGAAAAGTTATCGAGCGCAACGAGCCCGGTGTTTTCGGGTCCGTATATTTTGGAGACATTCCTGATTTCAAACAGCGGAACGGACATAGGCTTCGCTCCCGTTCTTTTGCCACAGATGGCAGGCGACTGACTGGCCCGACCTTATCTCGACGAGCGGTGGCCGGGATTGGGCGCATATCTCGCCCGCATGCGGACAGCGCAATCGAAAGATGCAGCCCGATGGCGGGTTTCGTGGATCGTGGGTAATGCCGCTGCTGGGACGCAGCGGTTTGCGCTCTGTCAGAGAAGGGACCGATTCAATCAGCATTTGGCTGTAGGGATGGGCTGGCTGCTGGAATATGTGCCGTACATCGGCAATCTCGATCAGCTGACCGCTGTACATCACCGCGATGCGGTCAACCACTTGGGCCATCAGTCCCATGTCGTGGCCGATCATCACGAAGGATACCCCGAGGTCTTCTTTGATTTTCAGAATTGTCTGAGCCACGATCCGCTGCATCACCACATCGAGGGCGCTGGTCGCTTCGTCGGCGATCACAACGGCTGGGTTCAGCGCAATGCTCATGGCAATACAGACGCGCTGCTTCATCCCGCCAGACAGTTCGTGAGGGTACATAGTGTAGATTCTGGACGGCAATCCAACCCGGGAGAACAGGTCAAGGATGCGCGCCTTCAAGGCGCTGGCTTCCTGGCGGCCCTCATGGGTTTCAATGACGTCGGCGATCTGCGCGTGGATGGTCATGGTCGGATTTAGCGAATTCATGGCGCTCTGGGGGATCAGCGCCAGTTTCCGCCAGCGCCGGGCGCGCATGTCGTCGTCACTGAACTCGGTTACGTCCTCGCCGTCGATAAGGATTTGTCCAGACACGATGCGGCCCGGCGGCGTAATCGCTTTCAAGATACCGGAGGTTGCCGTCGACTTGCCCGACCCGGATTCTCCTACAAGACCTAGTATCTCGCCTCTTCGCAGATCAAAGCTGACCCCGTCGCACGCTTTCACGTCGCCGTCTCGGCTGGCGTAATAGACGCGGAGATCCTTGACCGAGAGGACAATTTGTTCGTTTCCCATCGCAGATCTACAATTTTCGCAGGCGCGGATTGGAGACTTCATCAAGGCCCAGATTAATCATCAGGAGCCCAATGAACATGGTTGCCAAAAGAGCGGTCGGGATGCCCCACCACCACCACATGTTCTTTAGAAGCGCAGCGGACGCGATGGCTTCGTAGATGGCCCGGCCCAGAGTGGGCACACGTTGCGGTCCCAACCCCAACACCTCCAGGCCGACGGCGGTCACAATCGCGGTCGTCAAGATCGCGATGAAACTGCCGAATAGGTAAGGCATCAAATTGGGCAGCAGTTCCTTGAACATGATGTCCGACGTGGTTGCGCCCGACAGGCGCGCCATGCGGACATAGCCCTCTTCACGCATCGTAAGGACTTGGGAGCGAATGAGCCGTGTCGGCGATTGCCACATGAAGGTGGAGAGAAGGACGCCCATCATGACAATGCCGATCTCGCCGATTGAGGTCTGGAAAACGACAAGAACCATCAGGGGCGGTATCGTGATCATCACGTCCGATGTGACCCTTATGACCGCGTCCACTCTTCCGCCGATGAAGCCCGCTGAAAAACCGAGCACAATCCCAATAGCGATCCCGATCACCGAGGCGATGATGCCGACGAAAAGGGTGTTTGGTGCGCCGACAATCATCAGAGCCAGCATGTCGCGGCCCGCGCTCTCTGTGCCGAGGGGGTGGGCGCCGACACCCGCCTGGCCGCGCAGATTCTCGAACCCGGCCGGCGGCAGATTCAGCGGTGATGATCCGATGAAGACAAGGTCGGTGTTCCAGAAAAAGCGTCCGAGAAGGCCGAACAACAGGAAGGTGAACAGGATGGCCAGCCCGACGAGAAGCTTGCGATTGAGCCAAGGCGAATCAAACTTCAGCAGGAGGTATTTCTTCGCTTTCGGCCCCAGGAGTGGCGGTGTCATGACCGTCCTCCCTCAAGCCTGATGCGCGGATCGATAAGGGGGTAAAGGAGATCCACGATTAGCACCGAGATGGCCGTCATCAGGATGACAACGAAGCTGATACCTTGGATGACCGGGAAATCCTGATCGAGAATTGCATCGTAAAGGAGCTTTCCCATGCCGTTGTAGGAGAAGATGCTCTCCACCAAGATTTGGCCTGAAACCATGAGCCCAATCTTTAATGACAACGCAGTGACCTGGGGCAGAATCGCGTTGCGGACCATGTAGCGATATAGAATGTAGCGCGGCTTCAAACCCTTGGTGCTGGCGAGGCGGACATAGTCCTGGCCTTGGACAGTCGCGAGCAGTCCTCGCATGCCAAGCGCCCAGAAGCCGAAAGATACAATAACGATGGACAGCACGGGCAGGGTGCCGTGCTCGATCACGCTGAAGATAAATTCCCAGTTCAGTCCTGGCGTGGCGTTGAGACCGTACGATCCCGACAGGGGGAGCCACTGGAGTTGCGTGGAAAACAGCCACATCAGCAGCAATCCAGACAGGATCGGCGGTATGGAGGTAAAAATCATGGCTGCGGGAATGGCAACCTTCCAAAGGCGAGGGGTCTCCTCCCAAGCCAGGTAAGCTCCGGCGGCGTTACCGATCACGAAGGACAGGATGATCGATACGATCATCAAACCCAGGGTCCACGGCAACGCCCCTGCGATGAGTTGGGACACCGGCGTCGGAAAACTTGCTACCGATACGCCAAAATCAAAGACCACGAGGTTTCTCAGGTAGGAAAAATATTGCTGAAGCATCGGCTCGTTGAGACCGTAGCGTTCGCGAAGGTCGCTGAGTATCTGGTCGGAGTTTTCCACAAAGCCCGCGCCCGATGCCATGCGGCCCAGCATTGCTTCGGCCGGATCGACCGACGACATTCGCGGTATTACCCAGATCAGGGTTGCGGCGATGACCACCGTCAGAAGGAAGGTCCCGATCCTGTTCGCCACGAATGAAAAGGAGATGGGGAAGCGGGACTTACTCATCTTTCTCAACTGCCCTCAGATTGTGGATGATCAAATGGGCGCTTCCCCACCAATGCATCGGATGAGCGTAGAAATTGTCCGCCGTTGGCCAACCTTCCCAGTAGGTCTGGTTGAAGATCAGAAGCTTGCTGGCCTGAACGAGAGGAATGAAGGGCGTTTCGCTGTCGAGATGGGCATAGGCCTCAACGACGAGCCCTGGAATCTGCGGATCCCCCAAGGGCAAGCTGCCGATCCTGCCTACGATCTCGGAGTACCGAGTTGCTGCCTCGGTGTTCCACCGCCCGGTATTGTTGAAGCCGGGCGCACGTTCGCCAATCGGAGCGATATCATCGTTGGTATGGCGTGACATTGACGACCAGGGCTCGGTCACTGAGCCGCAGGACAACCACGAGTAGCTCATTTCGTACTCGCCTAACGGTATCTTCTCTCCCCAGAAGGCACCATCTTCGACGGGCAAGGCACGGGCGTCTATCCCGGCGCGCCTCAACTGTTCAACGATCACATCAACGGTCCGCGTATATTCCGTCGAGGCGGTGTTTGCCAGAATCGTAACGCTGAGCGGCACCCCGTCTTTTTCATAAATTCCCGCCGAGTTCAGAACGAATCCAGCCTTTTCGATGAGAGCCTTCCCGCGGGCGGCATCGGCATGGACCGGAAGATCAAACCCTGCAGCCACGAGCGGAGCAATGAAGGGCGTCATGGCCCCGTATTGGACAAACATGGTCCTGGAAGGAACCGTTGAGCCCTCATAGACGATGTCGATGATCTGTTGGCGGTCGATAATTAGCGAAACGGCGCGCCGCATTTCCGGGTCATCCCAAGGCGCAACCGTCGTGTTGATCTCCAGCTGCCGAGGACACGGATCGGTCCAGCTGAAGGGAAAATCGTCATACCAAGCAATCACGTTCGGGTTGCGCTTTCGGATTGCTTCGAAGATGCCAAGCTCCAGTTGCTGGCCGGCGTCGAGATCATTCCGCGCCAGCATCTGGGCTCGGTTTTCCTGGCCTCCGGTCTCCAGCCAGATCAGTCTCTTCGGCTTGGGCAATTTTTTGAAACCGGATTTTGCCCCCCACCAATTGTCGTTCCGGTCCCAGATCGCTCGCTGCGTGGTGGCCGACGCAAAGGTATATGGACCAGTTCCTATGGGTGGGTAGAAGTCGAAACTCCCCGGATCCTTGCCGTTCCAGATATGCTCCGGCATTGCGAGGAATGAGCTGACATTCGCGACGCCGAAAGTCTCGATATGGAAGATCGGATTCGGTTTCACCAAACGGAACTCAACCGTCAACGAGCCGAGCTTGCTGATCGATTTGATCTGTCCCTTGAACCGGATCGCTTCACGCGAGCTGACAGCGTCAGATGCCAGCACCATGTTTGCAGTGAACACGACGTCGTCGGCGTCGAAGGTTTCGCCATCCGACCATTCAACCCCGTCTCGTATCGTCAGCGTCCAGATATCGCGAGTGTCATTGCTTGTGATTGATACGCCGAGCCAAGGCTCAAGTTCTCCGGTCGCGAAATTCAGAATGAAGAAAGGCTCCCACATCGCTTGGTGGGCACCGTGGACGAGTTTGACTCCGGGCGTGAATGGATTGAAATTTCGGGGATTCCGGATGGTCCGATCGAGGTCGAAAACAACAGTGTCGGCCCGAGCCACCTGTAGATCGGGTGCGTCGCTCGCGCGATATGGGATAAGGGCGGCCAACGCTGCCACAAAAGCTAGCACGACGATCCAACGCACCCAATTCGGGGTTTCAGGCACTCGATTGTCCTCCCAAGATCGGCCCCGCGTTTCTTTTCAAGTCGCGTTTTTGGCCGCCGAATAGCTTTGTTTCACGTTACTTGGCCCTTGCGAGCGCTTTGTTTCGTGTCGTCCTCACAACCCCACATTAGAATTTTACTGTACGATTTCGGCCGGGTTCTAGCTGTAGCGACGCACCCTGAGGTCGGCCTGTGCCTTATGTCCTGCGAAGCCTTCGAGAGCGCAGAGCCGTGAGCAGTATTCGCCAATCTCTCTCGACGCTGCGGCATCTACTCTTTGGTAGGTGCAGGTTTTGAGAAACTTACCAACCCAGAGTCCACCCGTGTAGCGAGCCGCTTTGCCGGTCGGCAGGGTGTGGTTGGTACCGATGACCTTGTCACCATAAGCGACGTTGGTCTCCGGCCCCAAAAACAGCGCGCCGTAATTGCGCATGTTGAGCAGGAAATAGTCCGGATCACGGGTGATGACCTCGACGTGTTCGAACGCGAGCTCATTCGCGACTGCCAACATTTCGGCATCGTCATTGCACAGAATGATCTGACCATAATCGGCCCACGCCTTCGATGCGATCGCAGCAGTCTCAAGGGTTTCGAGCTGTCGGGCTATTTCTGCCGGAAGCGCGTCGGCCAGCGCCTTTGATGTGGTGAGGAGAATGGATGGCGAGGTCGGGCCATGTTCCGCCTGGCCGAGGAGATCGGTTGCCGCCATTTCCGCGTCACAAGTCTCGTCAGCTATGACAAGGGTTTCAGTGGGGCCCGCCAAAAGGTCGATACCCACACGTCCGAAAACTTGTCGTTTGGCTTCGGCGACAAAGACGTTGCCTGGTCCCACCACCATGTCGACGGGGTTGATCGACTGGGTGCCGATCGCCATCGCGCCGATGGCCTGAACGCCCCCCAGGCAGTAAATCTCATCGGCCCCGGCAAGGTGCATCGCTGCCACGACTGCGGGGTTCGGCCTCCCCTCGAAAGGCGGGGACATTGCTATCACGCGCGGCACACCTGCCACTTTCGCCGTCACCACGCCCATGTGTGCAGACGCTACCAGCGGATATTTTCCGCCTGGAACGTAACAGCCCACAGAGTCCACCGGAATGTTTTTGTGGCCGAGAAAAACGCCGGGCAGCGTTTCTACTTCGATGTCGCGCAGCGCGTCCCGTTGGGCCTGAGCGAAACCCCTTACCTGGGCCTGGGCGAACTTGATGTCCTCAACGTCACTGGTAGCCAGTTGCGCAACGCAAGCCTCGATCTCACCCATGCCGAGCCGAAACGAGGTTGGCGACCAACGGTCGAACTTTTCTGAGAAGCGCCGTACCGCGTCGTCGCCCTGATCCTCGATGTCGGACAGGACCGTATCGACCGTTAGCTGCACGCTCCGCTGATCTGCCCGTCTTTGCTGCTGGGACCCGCCAGCTTTGATGATCATTGCCATTTGGAGATGCGATATCCCTCAGCAGACCCTGAAAACGCAGCCGTAAGCGTATCTCTCTGGCCGTTGCGGCCAAGCGCAAAGACGAAAATAGGGCAAGACGGACAGGAAAATGAGATATTTATGCATCACTTCTAAACACATAGAAAGCCAACACGACGCCGCTCAACATACTGTAAATACGTCACAATGCGCCAGAGTTCTCATCTGGTCGGAGTTCAGGCATGACGCATCGGCGTTTGGTTTTGCAAAAAATACGTCAATTACAATTGACTTTTTCATCAGGGTGTTGGAGGATTTGGTGAGGGCTTTGATGAAGCCAGCAAACGAATATTCGGGCGGTTTTCAGGTAATGATCGACGCTCTCGACCATATCAACATCGAGACCATCGACCTTGAAAGAAGCGTTCGCTTCTACACGGAACTGCTGGGACTAGAGACCGGTTTCCGGCCAACCTTCGATGTTGAAGGAGTTTGGCTTTACTCTAATAAAGATCCTGTCATTCACTTGGTGCTCCGGGAATATGTCAACAAAGGACCGACCGGAGCTATTCACCACGTTGCCTTTAAGGCTAGAAATTGTGAGGAATTCAAGAGACGTTTGAAGGAAATGCAGGTTTCGTACGACTTGTTTGTAGTGCCAGAACTCAATGTCACGCAGATTTTCGTGGTGGATCCAAACGAGGTTCGCCTGGAACTCAATTTCTATGAGTGAACACGTGTAGAACCGACCATCGCTAATAGTTAGTGTCAAAACCAAAAAACGTCCAATGAGGAGCAAGTGATGACTTTTTATCGGTTGGCCGGCAAGCCCGCGCTCATGTTTTCGTCGATCCTGGCCTTGTCGTTTTCGCCATCCAACCCGGTAGCAGCGCAAGATCGGCAAACAGGCGCAGCTCCACAGACCGAGCTGGATGAGGTTATAGTCACAGGCACCACCAGCCGCGGGGTTACCGCGCTGGAATCCTCTGTGGCGCTGACTATTCTCAGCGGAGAAGACCTCAGACGAGATCCTCCCAGAAGCCTCGTCGATACGCTCAAAGCAATACCCAGCGTCTACGTTCAGGATTCGGGTGGTCCGTCTTCGAATAACATAAGCGTGAGGGGTATGCCCGCAGGCGATCACTTCCGATATGTCAGCGTTCAGGAAGACGGCCTGCCAGTTAACTATGATCAGTACACGATCGATGCTGTCCAGCGCTACAGTCTTGGAATCAACCGTGTTGAGGCTGTTCGCGGTGGCACGTCCGGTGTCCTTGCGCCGAACGCTTCCGGCTCGATCGTCAACTACCTCTACAGAAAGGGGACCCAGGAATCCCAAGGCATCGTTGGCCTGACATACGCGAGTTATGACAACATCCGCTCGGATTTCTTCTACGGCGGCCCGCTCTCGGACGAATGGACAATCGCGCTTAGCGGCTATTACCAGTTCGGCGACTCAGAGCGCGAAAATGGGTTCAACGGCGAGCGCGGTGGGGACTTCCGCGCGAATCTAACCCGTCGGCTGGATAGGGGCGAGCTTAATCTCACCTACAAGAAGGTATCGGAAAGTAACTCCTTTGTTCTACCTCTGCCAGTCCAACGAAACGCAGCGGACGGTAGTATCGTAGAAATACCGGGTTTTGATTTGATTAACGGCAACGTTGGGAGCTTCAACAACACGCGGATCAGGACATTATTTGCAGACGGTAGCCGTGTCGAACAGAACATTGTTGACGGATTTGACGTCGATGCTGACGTGTTAACAGTACGGCTTGATTACGACTTTACCGATACTTTGTTCTTCAGCCACTCCAGTCGCGTGAGTAGTTTAACCCGCTTGGGACAGGCCCACTTTACGGGATCTGCGGGCAACAACAGCTTGCGCCCTGGCCAGAGTTATCTGACCGATAACACGATAAATTTTAATGGCGGCTATGGGACGACGGGCAATTTCTGGGCTCTATACCCCGGTGCAGATCGTTGTTTCCGGTTTGCCGCTAACGGTAACCTGCTGTGCTCTGGTAATCCGGCGCTGGCGACACTGAACGGCAATGGGTTCGTCCAGGTCCTCAATTCCTTGCGCGAGCCGATCAAGCGCGAGCAGTTCATCAGTGATACGCGTCTGACATACGAGACCGAACGAAACACCCTCACAGGCGGCGCTATATTCGTAAACCTGTCTCACGATCGTGCGCTCGCCTCCTCTCTTTTCCTCAGCGAAGTAAGAAGCTCTGGTGCTGACATCCTCGACATTGTTGCTGTAGCCCCGGGGACCAGCAATATTCTGGGCTTCTTGTCTGAAGGCGGGGTCGTGCGCCATGGACAGTTCCGCGGTGACGATGATGTTCAAGTAGATTCTGTCTCCGTCTATCTCAACGATGAGTTCAGGGTTTCAGACAAGCTACGCCTCGATTTTGGCATTCGCTGGGAAAGCGCAGATTACCAAGGGTCGTCTTTGAACGGTCTTGGAACAATGGTCCCGGTTGTGGGAGCGTTGACTACAACTGGCACAGACACCGACAACATTTTGGCCAACAACTTTGCGAATCGCCTGAGGGGCGACGGCACAGTGACCCGGTTTGAAACCACCTATGAGGATGTCGCCTGGACAGCTGGTTTCAACTATACCCTCACGGACTCCCTCGCAGTTTACGGCCGATACGCTGAGGGTTTCCAAACTCCACGCGCTGACCGCCTCGGTGACTTTTTCCAGGGTGGCCGAGGTGTGCCGCTGGAAACCAACGAGCTCTCAGAATTCGGCGCGAGGTACTCGGGGGATAACCTAGCTGCATCGGCGACCGCATTTCGGACGTTTTTTCCAAACTACTTGGCTGGAGGATTCGGTGTTGATGCAAGCAACACCCAGATTTTTAATCAGTCCGAACTTGAAGTTCTTGGCGTTGAGTTTGACGTAACGTGGGAGCCGACCGAGCAGGTTTCGATCAACGCAGTCGGCGTTATATCCGACATCAAGCTTGATAACTTCACCACAGTCGGCGGTGCAGCCTTCAACGGGAACGAACTGGCCCGCAATCCAAGTGAACAGTTCCGGCTTTCGGGAGTTTACAGCCCGACAGACAAGCTCGATCTATTTGGTAACGTGCGATATATCGGCGAAAGGTTTGGTGCTAACGACAACGTCGTGAAGTTCGATGCTTGCACGATCGTCGGCGTAGGAGCTTCATACGCTCTTTCTGACAGAGCGACAATCCAGGTTACAGGGACGAACCTCACTGAGGAACTCTGTTTCACGGAGGGCAATCCTCGCGCGACTGTCGCACAGAACCAGCTAGATGTAGGATTTGCTCGTCCAATGGCTGGGCGGCGTTTCTTCGCTTCCATTCAGTTTAATTTCTAGCCTTTTTACAACGAGTTTAAGTAGGCTTATTTGCATTGTTGATGCCATGATGAACTTTGTGGCTTCAGCAATGCACTTGCTCCTTTCGCGCACTTCCCTACGTTAGATAGATGGTGCGGTACGGATTTGCTGATGGAAGAAGTTTTGATGGAAGGGACTTTCGAATTTCCATCGTTCAGATCTAGAATGAGGTCTGGAGCCGTGACTTGCGGTGCGTTTTTACAGACCAGCAGTCCTGTTGCCGCTGAAATTCTGGGTCAGTCCGAATTCGATTGGTTGATCGTAGATCTAGAGCATGCGCCAGTTGATTTCGGTTGTCTTGTTCAGCAGTTTCAGGCGATAGGATGCAGCGGCAATAGCGTACCGTTCGTGCGCGCACCATCAAGCGACCTGACAACCATTAAGCGAATTCTGGATGCAGGCGCACGTGGTATTTTAGTGCCATCCGTCAACACGAATGCCGAAGCACAGGCTGTTGTTGATGCCTGCCTCTTTCCGCCCGAAGGCGTGCGTGGAGCGGCAAAAAGCCCGCGTGCGGCCAACTACGGGCGTGCCGGCAAGGATTATTTTGTAACGGCGAACCAGTCGCTGACAATCATCGTCGGCGTCGAGAGCAAGGAAGCGCTCGAGAACCTTGATGAAATTCTGGCGGTGCCGCGGATCGACGGTATCTTCATCGGCCCGATGGATCTTGCAGTTAGTCTTGGATATTTCGATCCTCAGGAACCGGAAGTCCAGGCCGCAATTCACCAAATAGAGCAGAAAGTTCTGGCGTCGAGCAAGTTTCTCGGCACGATTTCGACGGACTGGGCGCGCGGCCACCGCTTGTATGAGGTGGGCTATCAATGGCTGATCCTGATGCAGGACGGGCTCACGCTGTCAACCCACGCTATTGACGTTGTGCGCCGGTTCAAGGCCGAAGTCCCCGAGGCTTTGGCCCGGAAACGGCGCGCTATCTGATTGGGTGCAAGTCCCGCCAATCATCGTTCTGCTTTGGTTTTGATTGCTTACAACAGTGCACAGCGACCCGCTTCAGTTGTGATCTGTCCGCCCAATCGCGCGCCGGAGGACATGTTCGCCGGCTCTAACCGCAGCGGGCAACGCTTCGCCTTCATGAGCGGTATGATCGTCACCGCCAAGCTCAATGACAGCGAGCCGCAGGCCTGGTCCGCATCCTCAATCATGCATCTCAGAAGCTGGATGAACTGCTGCATGGAACTGGCGGCCTCAATCCCCCAAAGCTATAAGCCCGCACCGCCTGAACACATCCGCCGATCCAGTGTCGCTGCGGCCATCACCGGATGCTTGCCTTTATCCTTGGCAATGCCACAGATGAGGAGTCATAAGGTCCGAGAGCGAATTGACGGCCAGCAGAATGTTGGTCGGACTCTGTTGATGCGGGCTTCGCCGAAGAGCTCTACCGGAACATAGGACCAAGTGATCATGAAAGTAACGGCCGACGACGTTGCAGAGAAAGCAGGGGTAAGCCGCGCAACAGTCGATCGAGTGCTCAACGGTCGCGGCAATGTCAAGAAAAGCACGGCCGAGAGGGTTTATCGCGCCGTCTTCAGCGTCAATTACCTGACAAACCTGATGCCCGATGCCAGCGAAAGAATCACCTGCAAACTCGATTTCATCTTTCCGACGTTGAAGACCCGCTACTTCGACGCATTCGTGGAAGAGATCGAAAACTCGGCTCTCTCATTCGCCCGACTGAATACGCATGTGAAGTCGCACATGACTGACAATCTGTCTGCAGAAACCCTGGCAGCGAAAATTCTTGAGATCGGCGAAGACACCGACGGCATCGCCTTCGTCGCCGTCGACCATGCGCTGGTTAGGGAAGCGGTAGACCGATTAGCGCAAAACGGTGTCGGGATCGTCAGCATCGTGTCGGACCTCTCCCGCTCGAAACGACTTGCCTATGTCGGGTTGGACAACCGGGCTGCCGGTCGCACTGCCGGGACGCTTATGGGCCGGTTTTTAGGGCAGCATGAGACAGGAAAGATCGCGCTGTTTCCGGGACGGCTGAATTACCGAGCACATGAAGAGCGTGAAGCCGGATTTCGGAGCGTAATCCAGGAATCGTTTCCCCGTTTCGAAATCATGATTATGCCGACGCCCCAATACGACAATGGTGCCTCCTATCTGCAGGCCGCCAAATTGCTGGAAGAGTCACCTAACCTGGTGGGCATCTACAATACCGGAGGTGCTACCGAGGGGATCGCTGACGCCGTCAGGAGTGCGGGTAAGCAGAAGGATGTGATCTTCATAGCCCACGAATTAACCCATTTTACGCGCGGGTATCTGTTCGACAATTCGATCGACGTGATTATCAATCAGGACATCAGGCACGAGATTTTTTGTGCCGTAGAACTTCTTCTGCGGCACAAGAGACAGGAAGCAAGCAATCTGCACGGACCCCAGCCCCTCATTCAAATTTACCTCTCCGAAAACGTCTACTGAAATTCTTGGCATCAAACAGGGTGCTGTCAGGGTAAATTCGCCAAGTTTTAAAGAGGCTCCTACCCGACCCTCGATCAGTCAACCGCGACCGCCCAAGCATTCGCCGCGTCGGCACGGCAGCGTCGAATGGTAGGTCTGCTGATCAGATGGCGCTGGACGTTGAAGGTGTTGTAAATCGCTGCGTGAGTGGTGAGAAATTTCTGGGCTGAGGCCTGTGATTTGAACAGCTATTTCTGCAGCTCTCGTCTCCGTATCGGGAGATGGGAGTTCTCAATCTGATTGTCCCCGAGGAGCCAGCCCGGACGGTGCATGGGCCTCAACTGTAGCTGTTCGAGCGCGGCAACGTAGGACGCTAAACCGTCCGTCGTGATCATCCGTTCTAGCCGAGCTGTTACAGCGGGTGCTGTCCGAACGCCAACCGGGAAAGGTCGTAGCTGCGGCCTTCTATGTCGCTCCCGTCTGATCCCACGATGTCGCGCGCCTGATCGGCGGCGAACGGGGCGGGGTCGTGTCCCATCGCGTGGTGTAACTGCGCTGGTGCAGTCGCCGCGCTCTCCGTACCCCTGCGGTGAGGGCCGCCTTATCTGGGCGATGCCTGGACGTGATGCTGTGCTCGTGAGTCCTTATGAGCGCTCGTAGTTGTGCAGCATGGCCCATTTGACGGTGATGACGGGGCCGGGGCGGCGGCGTCGCTGGAGCGTGGATGAGCGCCGCCAGATTCTGGGGGCTGCGTTTTCGCCCGGGGCGGTCGTTGCCGATGTTTCGCGTCAGTATGAGGTCTCGACGAGCCTGATCTACAAGTGGCGGCGCGATGTACTGGCGGCTCGGGCCGAGGGGCAGTTCGTCCCGGCGACGATTATCGAAGAGCCTGTCACGCGCGATCCGCAGAACAAGCCTGAGCTGATGAGATCGCGAATAAATTCACTGTCATTGGTATAGCGCCCAGCAGCGACCTGCGCTTTGATCCAACTGTCTTGCTGGTCGGTGAGCGTAATTGTTTTGCGAACAGTTGCCATGTCTTAACTCTGGGTCGTGTGCGGCAAGTCGGCCGCTTTCATCATACTATTGGTGCAATGTAGCGCCAACCCATGACATCCCCAAGTGATTTTCACCATGGATGTGTCGCTCGGCGCGGAAACAAATCGCACTCAAATTTTTGCGGCTCCCAAAATCGGCAGCGCCCCGTGGCGCGAGATTCCGCCAGGCTCTTGTGACGCCCTCGAAAGCCCCCCTGCCGGCCGTCCTCCGGTGCGACCGCACACTGCCCGGGGTCGAGAGTGCATGCGGCCGGTGGAGGCGAAAATTGGATATTCGCTAGACCTTTAAGCTCACCAAAACTCAGCTCAACCGCGAACTGCCTTTTGCGCGATTTCGCGCACCACGCGGTCGGCGGATTTGAGTGCGGACTCCAAGCCGGGTTCGCTGAATTCGGTGTGTTCTCCGGCGAAGTAGACGCGGCTGTGGGGCTTGGCGGTCCATGCGGCGGTGGTGGCGCAGCGGCCGGCGGCGATTTCGGCGTAGGCGCCACCTGAAAATGGCGAGCGGCTCCAGGAATTCACCGCGAGCACGCGCACGGCGCCGCGGGTTGCGGGGCGCATGCGGTTGAGTTCGAGTAAGGCCCAGTCGGCGAGCGCTTTGTCGTCAAAACCGTCGAGGGTGCGCGAGGCGTCGCCGTTGATCCAGAGCACTTGGCGAATCACTTTTCCCTGCGCATCGGTGATCGACAGCAGGCGTTCGATCGGCGAGGCAAACCACTGATTGGGCGGAAGCCCGTCTTGTTCGAAATAGGGCCGCAGCGGCTGCAAATGGATCTGGGTGACGCCGGTGGAAAGGCGCTCGCGAATGGCCTGTGCTTGGGGCTTGGGCAGCGGCGGGTCGAAGGTGATCTTGGCCAGCGGGGCGGTTGGCAGGGTGAGCACAACTGAGCGTGCGGTGAGCGTGCGGCCATCGCGCAGGGTAAGCGTGGCGCCCGTGCGGTTTGTACTGACCGCAGTCAATTCTGCGCCAAGGCGGATGGGAAGCTTCAGCTTTGCCGCCATCGCGTCGGTGAGCGTTTGCGAACCGCCTTTGATCCGCAGCACGGCTTGAATGCCCTCGCGCCTGAGCGCGTCGCGACGCAGGCAGTCGAGGGCAGAGACGCGCCGCAGTGAGGAAAAATTCGCGGCTGCGTCCATATAGCTGAGCGCCAGCGCCGAGGCGCCAGCTTGGGCGAGGTGATCCCAAAGCGGGATGTCGAGCGCCGCGTGTTCGGGGTTGAGCCAATCGGCGGCGCGCTTGAGCGGATTGGGTTTGGCCATGGCCGCCATCAACAGCTGCGGCGGCGGGGTTGCGCGCTCGGCTTCGGGCAGTGCGTTCAGTTCAGACTTGGCCCACTGCTCGGGCTTGAGGTTGGCCGTTCCGAAGCCCAAGCCCATCGGCAGCGGCACCCCGCTTGGTTTTTCAAGCGTAACGGCTAACGCTTCGGCCAACGCAATCAAGCGCTGATAGCCCGCACCGACCTCAACGCCGCCGGTGTCAAAGCGTTGGCCGTCGACTTCAAGGGTGTGCAGGCGGCCGCCCGAACGGGCAAGCGCTTCGATTACCAAAACCTTGAGCCCAGCGGCTTGCAGCTTGAGTGCGGTTTGCAGGCCGGCAAGCCCCGCGCCGACCACGATCGCATCGAACGACTCGGCTTTCGCAAACGCGGGCGCGGCAACCGCAGCTGCCAAAATCAGCGAACTTGAAACCACTTCACGGCGCGTATAGGGCATCGGCTTTTCTCAGTCGCCTGATTTGCTTCCCAGGTAATTGCGGTAGGTGTTCCAGCTGGTCGCGTTCGGCTCAACTTTTTCGGTGGGTGCCTTGAGGAATTTGGGATAGTCGGCTTTGACCAGCGCAAGCAGGTCAGGCGACATCTGTTTGGGGTTGTCCAACTTCTCGCCCATCGCGACAAACATCAGCAGGCCGGGCCGCTGGCCCATGTGCATCCACGGCATCCAGGGGCCGCTGCGGGTCCAGGTCAGCTGCATGGGAATGTTGTTCGTGCGCGGGCGTAACAGCTCGCGGGTATCGACATAAAAGCCGAAGTGTTCGGAGCCCACATAGAGGTCACCGGCCGATTCAGCCGGGTAGTCTTTCACCGGCAGCGGGCTCGGATAGGCCAGCGGGACGTCGATCTGGAGCATTGCCAGGTTGTCCTTTATAACCCACGGCATCCGGTAAGGCCGATCGGAGTCGCCGGGGCCCATGACGTGATTGACCGGGTCGTTTTGAATCTGGAAGACCTCGACGGTTTCGTCGGTCCACGGGTTTTTCCAGGTTTTTAGAATCTCGTTGCTGACGGGGTCGCGGAACACCGCAAACTCGCGCGAGAGCATCTGGTAGCTGCCGTTATCGAGCCTCAGCATGCGCGCGACGTTGAAGCCCTCGAAGCCGAACAGGCGTTGCGGTTTTTTGCCCAGTTCGACCGCAAACACTGAGCCTGTCCACCAGGTGAAAACGTCTTCGGGCTTGGTGCTGGCGCGCAGCTTGACGAAAGCCTCAATGTTGCCGCGGTTGGTGTCGAGGTCAAGCTTTCCGTTCTTGACATAGAGCGCCTGAGCGAAAGCGCTGGTGCTCACGCAGGCGAGCAGGGCGGAGATGAAAAAGGTTCGCAGAATCATGGGGTAACTGGCAGTTGTCCGGACAAATTATTGGGTCGTTTGTAGCACCTCACTCAGGGGTTGAGCAAGCGAAGTTGCCATTCGCCGTTGAACGGTTCGAAGCGTTCGCGCACCTGCCCTTTGCATTGCGCTTTCTGCTGGCCACCGATCCGGCCGCGCCCGGTCAGGTGCTGGGCACGCTCTACCGCACGATCGCGGGCCATCTACTTCAGCAGGCGGGTCTCACCCGCACAACAGGCCATCCCGGTGCGGTGACGCTGATTCAGCGCTTCGGCTTGGCGCTGAACCTGAACACCCACTTTCACATGATCTTTCTCGACGGGGTGTATCTGCCGGTCGAAGACGCACTGCCGGTGTTTCGGCATGTGCCGGCGCCGACCGGCACCGAGTTGCATGAGTTGGTGCAGCAGATCGCCGAGCGCATTGGCAAGACACCGGAGCGCCGCGGCCTCATCGAGCGCGACCTGGAGAACGCCTGGCTGGCCACGCAGGGGAAGGCGGTCCGCTGGATGATCTGATCGGCCACTCCATCACCTACCGGATCGCGGTGGGTCCGCGCGCCGGACAGAAGCTGTTCGCGCTGCAGACCGTGGCTGCCTGGCAGGATGAGTGTCAGCAGGGCGATCCTCGCGGCGCCGCCAACACCGGCGGGTTCTCGCTGCACGCCGGCCTCGACATCGAGCCACACCAGCGCGCCAAGCTCGAACGGCTGTGCCGCGACGTGAGCCGGCCGCCGATGGCCGAGGAACGACTGGCGCTGAGTGCATCGGGCCGGTGCGCTACCAGCTGAAGACCCCGTATCGCGACGGCACCACGCACATCGTGCTGGAGCCGCTGGATCTGATGGCCCGCCTGGCCGCACGGGTGCCGCCACCGCGGATGCACCTGACGAGATACCACGGGGTATTTGCGCCGCACAGCCAGCTGCGCGCCGCGGTGACGCCGGCGCATCGGGGCATCGAGGCGCCCGCGGTCATTGCGAAGATCCAGGCACAGCTGCAGAAGACGGCCCCGGATCACGATCAGCCCGAGCTGCCGCTCGGCGCACGGGCACCGCCGACACAGGTGCGGCTGATTCGATGCGCTCCTGAGTCAAGATGACGATCGCCTGCTGCCGAGGAAACCGCAGCGGGTAGGGTGGGTGCATGCCCCCAATCAGTTCGACGGTCGCAGCGCGCCGTGCCATGCAGTGACTAAGGAGAGGAAAATTCAAGTCGAGGCTCGGTCCGGGCTGCTGGCATGGGCGAAGCAAGCCGGGAGTGGGCGGGATTCGGGATGCCGGTCTGACGGGCTTTGGCAGGGCAGATGGTTTGAAAGTACTAATCCGTCGCCGGACTCTGCTTGGGCTCGCCCTTTACCGAAGCCAGCCCAAAGCCGCCTGGCCCGCCTGCGGCCAGGGGTGCGCTGGAACTGCAGTGCGGGCCGGGTGGGATGCACTCGGCACATCCATGTGCCTCGCCCCGCGGGCGGCTGCGCCGTCAAAGGTTCACAATACGCGACTCGCTTTGCGCGCTTGCTGCAGGCTGCGGCGCAACGCGCTGTTGGATCGCAGGAGCACGTCCATCGCGCTGGGCGCGAGCGTGCCCATGGCGCCGGCTTCAAGCACGGTCGCCTTCAGGGACTGGTAGTCCACCTCCCAGGCTTTGGCCTGGCGATCAATGTCGTCGGTCGGCGCTTCGTCCCCCTGGGTGGCGAGATTCAGCATCAGATCGGCAGCGCTCTGCCGCACACGGTTCACATCGGCTGCGAGGCCGTCGTTTGATGCGAGCACGGATGCTGGCAGTTCCTGGGCCGCGCTGGCGATCGCCGGCAGCTGCTCCACCACGCTGGTGTAGTAAGCGGCCCGCCGCAACACCTTGGACAGGCGCAGGGCCGTCTCCTGTGTCATCGTCGCTCGGTTCAGGCGCACGACAAAGTCGTCCATGGCCGCGTCCAGCGAGGCCAGCGTGCCCTGGGCGAGAGACAGCTCACGGGCTGGGTCGCCACCCTCACGCGCCATACGGGCGCCCGCGCGCAAGGCCATGCTGCCGTAGCGTGCGACCTCGCGGTTCAAAGCATCGATCGCCAGCGCAGGCAGTGCCGCGGTGGCGGCGTCGAGGTAGCGAGCGCGCCCCTCGTCCTCTTCGGCCGACCGGAAGCGCGCTTCCAGAAAGGCCGCCAGCCGGTCGCTCAGGGGCCACATCATCAGCACACCGAGCAGACTGAAGACGGTGTGAAACAGCGCCAGAACGGCCGCCACACCCGCCGGCGCGCCCACCCAGCCGCCCAGCCATTGCGTCAAGCTCAGCAGCCACGGCAGCGTCAGCAAGGCGACGCCACCAGCCAGCAGGCTGAACAGCGCATGGGCGGCTGCCGCGCGCTTGGCGTTGGCAGTGGCGCCGATGGCGGCAATCAATGCGGTGCCGGTGGTGCCGATGCTGGCGCCGATCACCATCGCAGCGGCGGCTTCCAGCCCCAGCAGCCCGCCTTGCGCGGCTGTCAGGGTCAGCGCGTTGGCTGCGCTGGACGATTGCATCAGCAGGGTCAGCATGGCGCCGATCAGCACGTGGGCGGCCAAGCCCCAGAAGCCCTGCAGGTCCGGAAGGCTCACGCCTGCGGCAACCTCGGTGAAGGCATTGCGCAACACGTCAATGCCCAGGAACAGCACGCCAAAGCCCGCCAGCGCCAGGCCGATGCTGCCGCGGCGCGAAGCGCCTCCGGTCAGTCGCAGCAACATGCCCACGCCGATGAGCGGCAGCGCAAGCAGATCGATCTTGATCTTCAGGCCCAGCAACGCCACCAGCCAGCCGGTCATGGTGGTGCCGACGCTCGAACCAAACAGCACCCACAGCACCTGACCCAGCGAGAGCAGGCCGGCGTTGACGAAGCCGATGGCTGCAACCGTCACCGCGCTGGACGACTGCACCGCCGCCGTGAGCATGAAGCCGCTGCCCAGCGCGCGCCAGCGCGTCCGGGTGGAGCTCGCCAGCACCTCGCGCAAGGCGGCGCCTGCGGCCAGGCGCAGGCCCTCGGTCATCAGCCACATGCCGAGCAGGAAAAGACCAATGCCGCCGATCAGGGCGCTGAATTGGGGAGCGGTCACAGCAACAAGACCTTGAAATACGGCAGCAGGCAAGACGCTGACGACGGTCGCCAGCGAGCGGCGTTATGAGCGCTGGTGTGGAGCCTTTTTCTCGACGGCGAGCGGTCGCAAGCCCCTGCGAACGCCGGAGGCTGCGCAAGCATCAAGCAGCTTTCGACGATGCGACCAGCACGTCACCGGCAGATTCGACCAGCACATGTTTGGTCACGCTGCCCAGCAGCTGCTCCAGTTGGGCCATCGCACTGCCGCTGACCGCATGAACCCGGTGCAGACGTGCACCGGCTGCGCTGGCCAGCCGTGCTGCGCGGCAGGCGGCCGGGCGCGACGGGTCGGAAAAATCGGTGGCGGCCAGCAGGCTTCTGATGAGGGTCATGGTGTCTTCTCCGTGGTCAGGATGTCACTGCGCAAGCTGCGGGCTGCCTCGTCGGCGGCGTCGTCAAATGGGTTCAGCACCCGCGTCACGCCGGCGTTCTGGAGCTGTTGTTGATGATCCGCGTCGCGAGCGACCGCCGCCACCTGGCCAGCGAAACCGATGGCTTTCAGCGCGTCCAGCAGCGCCCGGTTGGACTCCCAGGCGGGCAAGCTGCTGACGACCCACCGCGCCTGCTGCAGCGGCAGCGATTCCAGAAACGCCGGGTCTTCTCCATCGCCGAAGCGGGCCGCCAGCTTCGCTTCACGCAGCGAGCGAACCACTTCCGGGTCAAAATCCACACCCAGGACTTCGATGCCCTGATCGCGCAGCTGGATCAGCAAGCGCCGGCCGTACCGGCCGAGCCCGATGACGACCACGTCCACCCGTGTCGTGCCAGTGCCTTGCGTCTCGATCGCCAGCTCGCGCACCGGGGTCTGGCGTTCAAACATCCCCAGCCAGGGTGCCAGCCGCTCATACAAGGTCTGGGAGTAAAGAATCATGTAGGTGGACAAGGTGATGGTGATCAGACCCACGAGCGTTGTCAGGCCCAGCGTGGCAACCCCCACATGCCCGAGTGTGATGCCCATGGCCACGAAGATGATGGAGAACTCGCTGATCTGCGCCACCGTCAAGCCGGCAAGAAACCCGGTGCGCTTGCGGTAGCCCATCCAGCCCATGATCGCCATGACGATCAGCGGGTTGCCGATCAGCACGAATAAGGACAGCACCGCCGCCGAGCCCAGCTCGGCGCCGAGCATCGACAAGTCCATCTTCGCGCCCAGATCGACAAAGAAGAACAGCAGCAGGAAGTCGCGGATACCGGTCAGGCGCGCATTCACCGCTTCCCGGTAGGGGGTGGACGCCAAGGAAAAACCGGCCAGGAAAGCACCCGCTTCCTTGCTGAAGCCGGCCCAGTCCCCCAGCGCGGCCAGTGCCACGCCCCAGGCGATGGCAAACACCAACAGCAGTTCCTGCGATCGCGCCATCAACGACACGAGAGGCGGCAGTAGGTACCGCATGAACACATACATGAACAGGGCAGCAGCAGCGACCCTCAGGCCCAACGACTGCAGGACCCCCAGCAGGGAGCCTGCATCGCCAGCGTCTCCCGGGTCGCGCATGGCGCTCATGGTCATCATCGCCAACACCACGGCAATGTCCTGCACGATCAGAAAGCCTACCGCGATGCGCCCGTGCAGCGAGTCGAGCTCGCGCTTGTCCGACAACAGCTTGACGATGATGATGGTGCTCGAAAACGTGAGCGCCACCGCGATGTAGACGGCTTCGATCACGTCCTTGCCCAGCCCGAGCACCAGCAGGAAGCCAAAGCAGATGGTGAACGCCAGTTGGCCCAGCCCGGTGGCCAGTGCCACTGGTCCGATGTGGCGTACATGGTGCAGATCGAGCTTGAGGCCGACCACAAACAGCAGCACCGTGACGCCGATCTGGGCCAGCAAATCGATCTGGTCGTGCGCCTGAACCACGCCCAGGCCGGCCGGGCCGACGGCCAGGCCGACGACGATGTAGGCGATCAGCACGGGTTGGCGCAGCTTCACGAACAGGGCGCCGACCAGCGCCGCGATCAGCAGCAGCAAGGCGATCTCGGCGAAGGGACCGGTCATGACGGGCGTTTCCCAGTGGCAAGGCAGGGCGTCCGAACTCCGTGCCCGGTTGAGTGGTGGTGCGTCATGGGGCCGACCCTTGACCGGCCCGCTTCTTTTGATCCAAGTGTGATGTCAGTTTACGCCGCCCTTTAGATGTGGCACAGATTGCCGAGGCACGAGGGCTAGCCCTCGTGGCTCGGGCGCCGGCGGGCGGTATCCCAGCGCGCTGTGCGGTCGAACCCGGTTGTAGTGCTGTCGCCATTGCTCGATCACCACCTGTGCTTCACGTAGCGTGTAAAAAGTCTCGCCATCCAGCAACTCATTTCGCAGCGTGCCGTTGAAGCTCTCGCAGTAGCCGTTCTCCCACGGGCTGCCCGGCTCGATGTATAGCGTTTGCGTGTCCACTTTTCCGAGCCAGCGACGCAGGCATTTGGCGATCATCTCAGGGCCATTGTCGCTGCGGATGTAACTCGGGATGCCGCGCTCGATCATCACATCGGCGAAGATGTCGATCACGTCGTGAGCACGGATGCGCCGCGCCGGCACGAGGGCCAACGCTTCCTTCGTGTACTCATCGATCAGCGTCAGGATCTTGATCGGCCGGCCATCGTCGGTCCGATCCATCACGAAGTCCCAGCTCCACACGTGGTTGCGATGCTGCGGCCGAAGCCGCACGCAGCTGCCATCTCAGCCGGGCGTTCTCCGCCTCCAGTTCCCGCAGCCGCTTGGCCTGATCGATCCGCAAGCCCCCATGCGTCTTGCGCCACCGAAACTACGTCTTGTCCGTCACCCGAATCTGCTTCGTCGCCTGCGCCACAGTCTGGCCCTGGCCGATCATCACGTCGGCCTCACGCAGCTTGTGGATGATCTCTTCCGTCGTGTATCGCTGTTTCGGCATTTGCCAAGTCTGCTGTTGCCATTTTACGGAACATCAACCTGGACCAAAATTCCCGGGTCACGTCAGCTGATCCGATGCGCTCCTGAGTCAAGATGACCTTCGTCGAGAGCCGGTGAGGTGGATCAAGACAAAGGGACTCTCGCAGAAGTTCGCCTGAATCCAGCCCCGTGCAGGCTTCCCGCCATAGCGCGCACAGGCTTCGATCTTCGCCCCAAACACGCGCTTTGACCGGCACGCCCAGTTCATCGCCACGTGGCGCGACGTCGGCGGCACCAGCGCGGCCTGGGCACACAGGGGACCACCGCCCCTGAAGCGAATGTGACGCCTGCCTTCTACTTTAATAAGCGTCCGAATTTCCTGAGTGCAATCAGGTTCGATTCATGGCATTTTCTGGAGACCTCTTCGAACGCGGAGCACTCATTGTTATGAAACCGATTGGCTTGTTGCGCCGTATATCTCACGCTTGCGTCGCTCGCCTCGCAAGCGCCATCGGCGTAACGCGGAACCAGGCCATCAGCGCACGCTTTGCATTCGGAGTGCTTGCTGCATTACTGCTAACGCTCGGTCCCGCTTGGTTTTCCGCTGCAGCCGGCCTTCTTCTCATCGGTATTGTTCTGGAGCGTTGCGACGACGAATTCGCCCGACTCTCGCGCCAACACAGCCCGAGAAGCGATCACTATGCCCTTGTCAGCGCCAGCTTGTGCAACGCCCTGGCGTTTGTCAGCCTCGGCATTGGTATGCGGGACAGCGAACTTGGTCTCGCGGCCATCGTCATGGGATTGTTTGCCGGATTCGCGGTGGTCCTCGTTCCTTGGCTGGTCAGGCGCCTCGAAGTCATCGATGGCAGGTGCTCAAACGAATTCGCGACCTCCGCTGGCCTGGACGCAGCTGATGTGCTGCTCCTCGTGCCCTTTGCGATCTGGGCTGGGTGGGCAGAAGGTCTACTGATTGTTGCCGGCTACGGCGTGCCGACTTTTGCCAGTGCGTTGTATCTTACCCACTACAGAAAATTTACATCAAAGTGAGAATTTGGATGTCGGGCGATACGCAATCGCTCATTCAGATCTGAGGGATCCCCATCTTTGACCCAACTCCAGTTGGAGTGCTGGTCAAAAAAAGTACAGCACCGTTTTTCGCGATTCGGGCACAACCAAGAGCGGGGGCTTGGCCTGGCAGAGCGCTGCGACTAGTCGCGCGCGATCATGCGTATTACGAACCGCC